>Ga0302046_10000007_pt1 | contig 278253 bp, 281 predicted proteins | sample RVTome_11_FD_200261 | JGI IMG/M metagenome (GOLD analysis project Ga0302046, IMG submission 200261) | Soil microbial communities from uranium-contaminated site in the Upper Colorado River Basin, Wyoming, United States - RVT147D111 (version 2) ... | reverse complement strand
CGGTCGCGCGTCACACGTTCTGGTCGTATCAGTTGAGCGCGGGCGCGATGCCCAGCACCTCGTCGAGCATCGCCTCGGCCTTTTCTTCCTTCACGTTCGCCGCGAAGGTCAGCTCCGAGACCAGGATCTGGCGGGCCCGCGTCAGCATCCGCTTCTCGCCGGCCGAAAGGCCCTTGTCGACGTCGCGGTGAGAGAGGTTCCGAACGACCTCCGCGACCTGGTAGATATCTCCAGAGCGGAGCTTCTCGACGTGCCCCTTGAAGCGCCGGCTCCAGTTGGACGGTGCGGGAGCCTGCTTCTTCGACTGGAGCACCTTGAAGACCTGTTCGAGTTCCTTCTTGGGGACCACCCCGCGGAGCCCGACCTCCTCGGCGCCGTCCGTGGGGACCATGAGAGTCAGATCTCCGTACGAGAGCCGGATGACCCAATACTTGCGGTTCTCTCCCTCGATCTCCCGTTCCTGGATTCCCTCGATCACCGCCGCGCCATGCTGGGGATATACGACCTTGTCACCTACGCGAAAGCTCTTCTTGTTTGCCATAGACGAGACAGATTACCAGAGATGACGCCCGCATTCAACCCAAATCCGCAGGTAGATGGCCTGATGAGCGCCCGACGGGGCGCCGCTTCGGATCGCGACTCCCCATCGCCCCAGGACCGACGAAACAATTGCCCGCTATTTCCGCCAGAACAAGCTGACACAAATCGGGCCGGACCTCGTTTCTACGTGCTGGAGGGCACGACCCGGGCCATTCAGTAGGGAGAAACTGGATGAGTCCCGACAAGAGGGAGGAATCAGACCATGGCCAGCGAATTCAACTTCCAGAGGCTCATGACCAAGCCGGAGCGCGCTGGTTACGTCGGCGCACTGATGGAGGATCAGAACCAAGCCGTTCTGGTTCCGATCGATCCTGCCGACCCGTGGGAAGCCTTCCGGACGGTCCGCCGCACGATGCGCAAGTCCCGGGGCAAGGCGTCGTTCGCGCTCTACGAGGCGGACGGACCGCTGGAGGCGACGGCCAACGTGATCGACCTGCGCAGCCGGCGCCGAGCCGGATAGCCGCCACACAGACCCGCACCACCCAAGGAACCCTCCTCCTCAGGTTCCGCCTCGTGCGCCCCGGCTTCGCCGGGGCGCACGCCACGTTCGTGCTTGAATGCGGCATGCGCGAGAGCCCCTGGACGACGGAGTCGATCGTCGACGCGGCCGGCACCGAGATCTTCTACCGCGAGCGCGGCTCGGGCACCCCGGTCTTGCTGCTGCACGGCTTTCCGCAGACCGGTCATTGCTGGTCTGCCGTCGCGGGCACGCTCGGGCGGAGCCATCGCGTCCTGGTTCCCGACCTTCCGGGGCTGGGGAGAAGCGGTCGCCCGCCCGGCTTCGACGCGCGGACGCTCGGCGCGACCATGGCCGGCTTCCTGGAGGCGGTCGATGCGGCGCCCGCCGTGATCGTGGGACACGACTGGGGCGGGGCCGTCGCCTACCGGCTCGCCGCCGCCCATCCCGGCGTGACCGACCGGCTCGTGGTCGTGAACTCCCCGTACGGCTCGATCGATTGGAAGCGGGGCTGGTACATGCTCGCCTTCAACATCCCGGTGATCCCCGAGCTTGCCTTCACCGTCGCCGGCGACAGGATCGTCGACGCCTTCCTCCGAGCCGGCAGCGCCGACCCCGCCGTCTTCGATCGCGAGCGCACGGCGCCCTATCGCGAGTCGCTGCGCGGGCTCGAACGGCAGCGCAACGCGTTCGCGTACTACCGCACGATGACGCGCCGCGTTCTGCGTCGCGCGATACGCATCGGACCGCGTGCGCCTGCCAGCCGCGACGGGCGCATCACCGCGCCGGCGATGATCGTCTGGGGCATGAAGGACCCGGCGCTCCCGCCGTCCCTGCTCGCGAGCATCGAGCGCGCCATCCCGCACGCGCGAATCGAGCGCCTCCACGAGGCAGGCCACTTCGTGCCGGAAGAAGCCCCGGAGCGCCTTGCCGAGCTGATCGCGGGCTTCTGCGACGAGTCGCCCGCGACGACGAGTCACCCGCCCGATAGCGCGAGCTGACCGCAGGCGGCGTCGATGTCGCGCCCGCGGGTGTCCCGAACGGTCGCGTTCACGCCGGCGGCGGCCAGCTCGTCGGCGAAGGCGCGGACGCGGCGCGACCCCGGTACGCCGTAGCCGGGCGTCGGGTTCAGCGGGATCAGGTTGACGTGGAAGTCGGTCCCGCGCAGCAAGCGCCCGAGCAACTCCGCCTGCCAGGGGCGATCGTTCACGTCCTCGATCAGCGCGTACTCGATGCTCACGCGCCGGCCGTGCGCCTTGCGGAAGCGCTTCGCGGCGGCAAGACACGCCGCGACCGGCCAGCGATCGTTCAGCGGGACCAGCGAGGACCGCGTCTCGTCGTCGGGCGCATGGAGCGACAGGGCGAGCGTCACCGGCAGCGGCTCGGCCGCGAGCGCGTCGATCTGCGGCACGAGGCCGACCGTCGAGACGGTGATCCCGCGGGCGGAGACGCCGACGTCCTCGTGGATCGAGCGCACCGCCTCCGTCACGCGCTCGTAGTTCGCCAGCGGCTCGCCCATGCCCATGAACACGACGTTCGTCGGGCGGCGGCCGAAGATCGACCCCGCCCACAGGACCTGCTGCACGATCTCCCACGTCGTCAGGTTGCGCAGCAGACCCATCTGTCCGGTCGCGCAGAAGGTGCAGCCGAGCCCGCACCCGGCTTGGGACGACACGCAGACGGTGCGGCGATCCGGATACGTCATCGCGACGGTCTCGTAGGATTCCGGGAAGAGCGCCTTGACGGTGTCGCCCGCGTCGGCGGTGCGAGCCGCGAGCGGAGCGGGCCGCACCTCGCCCGCCGTCGCCGCGAGCGACGAACGCACGGACGCCGGCAGCTCGGTCATCTCCTCGAACGAACGCGCGAAGCGCTCGAACACCCAGTGGCGCACCTGGCGCGTCCGGTACGCAGGTCCGGGGACCTCGAACGGAAGCACGGACATGTCTATCCGGGGAGCCGTACGACACCCCGCGGGGAACCGCGGCGCGCGCCGGGGGTCAGCTCGACCAGCCCGTCGGCCTCGAGCCCGTGGAGCAGCTCGACCAACCACATCAGGTCGCGGTCTTCGCGACTCGGGTGCAGCGCGTCGCCGAGAGCGCGGAGCGAGATGCCGTCCGATGCGGCGTCGCGGAGCGCGTCGACGATGCCGCCGCGCTTCTGGCGTCGCGAGCCCTCGAACGGCTCGGCCTTCTTCGCAGGCGCTCGCGCCCCGGGCCGGCCGCCGGCTTTCGCGCGGCACACCGTCTTCAGCGGACACTTCGCGCACAGCGGCGCGTCGATCCGGCAGATCATCGCCCCGACGTCCATCAGTGCCTGGTTCCAGCGGTCGGCTTGCCCCGCCGGGAGCCATGCCCGCGCCGCGTCCCGGATCGCGTCCTTCGGCGCCTCTCCCGGCTCCTTGCCGAGCGCGGCGCGCGCCAGCACGCGCTCGACGTTGACGTCGACGACCGGCACCTGGCGGTCGAAGGCGAAGCACGCGACCGCGTTCGCCGTGTACTCGCCGACCCCGGGGAGCGTGCGCAGCGCGGCCGGATCGTCGGGAACCTCGCCGCCGTGCACGGCTTCGATGACCTGCGCGGCCTGCTGCAGGTTCACGGCGCGCTTGTTGTAGCCGAGCCCGCGCCATGCGCGGATCACCTCCATCGCCGGCGCGTGCGCGAGACTGCGCACGGTCGGGAAAGACTTCAGGAACGACTCGTAGCTGGGCCCGACACGCCCCGTTTGCGTCTGCTGCAACATGACCTCCGCGACGAGCGTGCGGTAGGGATCGCGATTCTCGCGCCACGGGAACGGACGGCCGTGCGAGTCGAACCAGTCGAGCACGCGCGCGTGCGTTCGTGGATTCACCGATGCTCGCGGCATACCCCATCCATAACGCCGCTCGCGCTGGATGTAAACGTTGACAACGCAGCAGGGCCGCCGTATAGGCGGCCCTGCTGGTCTCCGCGCCGTTCAGCCGCCTTCGCTGCCGACCAGCTCGACGGGCGGCGTATCCGGCGACTTTGCCGTCTCGAAGACGACCTCCCCGTCGCGCGCGTCGGCCACGATCGTGGTCGCGGCCTTGATCTCCTTCTCCAGCAGAGCCTCCGACAGCGGGTCCTCGATCATGCGCTGGATCGCGCGGCGCAGCGGCCGCGCGCCGAGCGCCTGGTCGTAGCCCTTCTCCGCCACCAGGTTCTTGGCGGCGTCGGTCAGCACGATCTCGATGTCCTTGGCCTTGAGCTGCCCGGACACGCGCTTCATCATCAGGTCGACGATCAGCTTGACGTCCTCGCGCGTCAGCGGGTGGAAGACGATGATCTCGTCGATGCGGTTGATGAACTCGGGACGGAAGTTGTGCTTCATCTCCTCCATGACGCGCTCGCGCATCCGGTCGTAATCCATCGCGTCCCGCGGCTTGGAGGTGAACCCGAGCCCCTTGTCCAGGTCCCGCGTGCCAAGGTTCGAGGTCATGATGATGACGGTGTTCTTGAAGTCCACCGTGCGGCCCTGCGCGTCGGTCAGGCGGCCGTCCTCCAGGATCTGCAGCAACGTGTTGAACACGTCGGGGTGCGCCTTCTCGATCTCGTCGAACAGCACGACGCTGAACGGACGGCGGCGCACCTGCTCGGTGAGCTGGCCACCCTCTTCGTAGCCGACGTAGCCGGGGGGCGAGCCGATCAGGCGCGACACGGTGTGCTTCTCCATGTACTCGCTCATGTCGAGCTGGATCAGCGCCTGCTCGTCGCCGAAGAGGAACTCCGCGAGCGTCTTGGCAAGCTCGGTCTTCCCCACGCCGGAGGGCCCCAGGAAGATGAACGAGCCGCTCGGCCGCTTGGGATCCTTCAGACCCGCGCGCGTGCGGCGGATCGCCTTGGACACCGCCTTGATCGCCTCGTCCTGGCTGATGATCCGCTTGTGCAAGTCCTCTTCCATCCGCAGCAGCTTCGCGGTCTCCTCTTCGGTCAGCTTGTACACCGGGATCCCGGTCCACATCGCGAGCACTTCGGCGATCTCCTCCTCGCCGATCTGAGACACGACGTCCATCTCCGAGCCCTTCCAGTTGGAGAGCTTCGCCTCGCGCTCGGCCTTCAGCTCGTTCTCGCGCTCGCGCAGCTCGGCGGCGCGGTCGAAGTCGCCGTCCTGGATGGCCGACTCCTTTTCGCGCACGACCGAAGCGACCTTCTCGTCGAACTCGCGCAAGTCCGGTGGGACCGTCATGCGGTTGATGCGCATGCGGGAGCCCGCCTCGTCGATGAGGTCGATCGCCTTGTCCGGCAGGAAGCGGTCGGAGATGTAGCGGTCGGCGAGGTTCGCCGCCGACACGAGCGCCTCGTCGGTGATCGTGATGCTGTGGTGCGCTTCGTAGCGATCGCGCAGGCCTTTGAGGATCTCGATCGTGTCGGCGACGCTCGGTTCGGCGACCTTGATCGGCTGGAACCGGCGCTCGAGCGCGGCGTCCTTCTCCAGGTACTTGCGGTACTCCTCCAGCGTCGTCGCGCCGATGGTCTGCAGCTCGCCGCGCGCGAGCATCGGCTTCAGGATGCTCGCCGCGTCGATCGCGCCCTCGGCCGCGCCCGCTCCGACCAACGTGTGCAACTCGTCGATGAACAGCACGATGTCGCCGCGAGTGCGGATCTCCTTCAGGACCTTCTTGAGCCGCTCCTCGAAGTCGCCGCGGTACCGCGACCCGGCCACCAGCGCGCCGAGGTCGAGCGTGTAGATCTGCTTCCCCTTCAGCGTCTCGGGGACGTCGTCGTGGACGATCCTGGTCGACAGGCCTTCGACGATCGCGGTCTTGCCGACGCCCGGCTCGCCGATGAGGACGGGGTTGTTCTTCGTGCGGCGCGAGAGCACCTGCATCACGCGCTCGATCTCCTTGCCGCGCCCCACCGTCGGGTCGAGCTTGCTCTCGCGCGCGAGCTGCGTCAGGTTCCGCCCGAACTGATCCAGCACGAGCGAGCCGCTGGGCGAGGACTCCGGCGAACCGCCGCCGGCCTCCTGCCGCGTGCCCGCGTAACCCTGCAGCAGCGAGATCACTTGCTGGCGCACCTTGTTCAAGTCCGCGCCGAGCTTCACCAGCACTTGCGCGGCGACACCCTCGCCCTCGCGGATGAGGCCGAGCAGGATGTGCTCGGTCCCGATGTAGTTGTGGCCGAGCTGCAGCGCTTCGCGCAACGACAGCTCGAGCACCTTCTTGGCGCGCGGCGTGAAGGGAATGTGTCCGGTCGGCGGCGCCTGGCCCTGCCCGATGATCTCCTCGACTTGCTGACGGACTCCTTCGAGCGAGATGCCGAGCGACTCGAGCGCCTTGGCCGCGACGCCTTCGCCCTCGTGGATCAGACCGAGCAGGATGTGCTCGGTCCCGATGTAGTTGTGGTTGAGCCCGCGCGCTTCCTCCTGCGCGAGCACGACCACCCGTCGCGCGCGATCCGTGAACCGCTCAAACACCGCTGCCTTCTTTCCTTCGTGGTCTGTCGTTGACGAGTATATCCCCCGGGATGTTCCCGCCTTGCCCTCGTCCTTCCCGGTAGAAACGCTTCCCGACCGCACGAACTTCCCGCTCGGAACGCCGGGAGGCCGCCTCACAACGGCGGCCCCCTCCAAACCTGCTGCCGAGTATACGCGCGAGCCGATGCGAAGACCTAGGGTTTTGGTCCCGAGTTCGGCGGCGGAATCCTTCGCCCCGGTTCGCGCGGATTGCGAGGTCAGCGCGTCAACAGCTCGGCGAGGTGGAAGCAGAGGTCGAGGGACTGCCGGGCGTTCAAGCGGGGATCGCAGAGCGTTTCGTACGCGCGGTCCAGGTCGGCCTCGGTGAGCTCGTCGCCGCCGCCGAGGCACTCGGTGACGGCGCCCGCGGTGATCTCCAGGTGGATACCGCCGGGACGGGTCCCCGCCGCCTCGTGGAGCGCGAAGAACGCGTCGATCTCGGCGACGATGTCGTCCAGCCGCCTCGTCTTGTGACCTGTTGAGCTTGTGAAGGTGTTCCCGTGCATCGGGTCGCACGCCCAGATCACCGGCTCGCCCGCGTCGCGAATGGCTTCCAGGAGCGGTGGCAACCCGTCGGCGATCGTGGTCGCTCCCATGCGCGAGATCAGCGTGAGCCGTCCGGGAACCCGATCGGGATTGAGCGCGCGACAGAGGTCCAGCACGTCCTGCGGCGTCGCCCCCGGTCCGACCTTGCACGCGACGGGGTTCGCGACGCCGGCAAGGAAGCGAACGTGCGCGCCGTCGAGCTGTCGCGTGCGCTCGCCGATCCAGAGCATGTGCGCGGAGCAGTCGTACCAGTCGCCGCTCAGCGAGTCTTCGCGCGTCAGCGCCTCCTCGTATTCGAGCAGCAGCGCCTCGTGCGAGGTCCACAGGTCCACCTGGTGCAAGGCGGGGTTCTCCGTGTCGATCCCCACGGCGCGCATGAAGGCCAGCGCGCGGTCGATCTCGCCGGCGAGCTGCTCGAAGCGACGGCCCTGGGGAGAGCTGGCGACGAACTCGTTGTTCCAGGCGTGGATGCGGGCGAGGTCCGCGAAGCCGCCCTCGGTGAAGGCGCGGATCAGGTTCAGCGTCGCGGCGGCGTGATGGTAGGCGCCGAGCATGCGCGACGGATCTGGGATGCGCGCGGCCGGCTCGGGCAACTCGGAGTTGACGATGTGACCGCGGAACGAGGGGATCTCTCGATCGCCTACCCTCTCCGTCGGGGACGATCGCGGCTTGGCGAACTGGCCGGCCATGCGCGTGACCTTCACGATCGGCATGCCGGCCGCGTACGTCAGGATCGCCGCCATCTGCAGGAAGATCTTCAGCCGGTCCCGCACGCTGTCGGCCGAGTGGTCGAAGAACGACTCGGCGCAATCCCCGGCTTGGAGGAGGAAGGCTTCGCCGTTCACCACCTTCGCGAGCTGGTCTTGCAGGTTGCGCGCCTCACCGGCGAACACGAGCGGGGGCCAGGAACGCAGCTCCTTCGCCACCCGCTCGACCTCGGCGGGGTCGGGCCAGTCGGGTTGCTGGAGCGCGGTCATGTCCCGCCACACGTCCGGTGTCCACGTCGTCGCCATGGCCATCACTGTATCGGTTTCGGCGGGGGCCTCAGATCGGTTTCGCTCGGGCTTCGGGCGCCGCTCAGGCCTCGGGCCGCGCTCAGGCTTCGGGCCGCATGAAGGGGAACAGGATCGTCTCGCGGATGTTTGGCGCGTCCGCCAGGATCATGACGAACCGATCCACCCCGAACCCCATGCCCCCGGTCGGGGGCATCCCGTACTCCAGCGCGCGCAGGAAATCCTCGTCCAGGCTCATGGCCTCCTCGTCCCCGGCCGCGCGCGCCGCCATCTGCGCCTCGAGGCGCTCGCGCTGATCGACGGGGTCGTTCAGCTCCGAGTAGGCGGGGCCGACCTCGATCCCGCCGATCACCAGGTCGAAGTGCTCGGTGAAGCGCGGGTCCTCGCGGTGCGGGCGTGCGAGCGGCGAGACCTCGCGCGGAAAGTCCAGCACGAACGTCGGAGCGTGCAGCGTGCGTTCGACCAGCCTCTCGTACAGCTCGACGACGATCTTGCCTGCGCCCCAGGCCGGGTCGCACTCCAGTCCGTTCGCCGCGGCGATCGCGCGGACGCGGCCGAGCGGCATGTCCAGGTCGAGCTTCGTCCCGGTCGCCTCGGAGACGAGGTCGATCAGGCGCCGCCGCGGGAACGGGGGCGCGAGGGGCATGGGCTCGCCCTTGTAGACGTGATCGGTCGTGCCGAGCACGCCGGTGGCCACCGTGGAGACGAGGCCCTCCATCAAATCCATCATCGAGTGGTAGTCCCCGAACGCCTCGTAGGCCTCCAGCATCGTGAACTCGGGGTTGTGCTGCGGGCTCAACCCTTCGTTGCGGAAGTTGCGGTTGATCTCGAACACGCGCTCCATGCCCGCCACGACGAGCCGCTTGAGGTACAGCTCGGGCGCGATGCGCATGTACAGGTCCATGTCGAGCGCGTTCATGTGCGTCACGAACGGCCGGGCGAGCGCGCCGCCCGGCTGCGGTTGCAGCATCGGGGTCTCCACTTCGGTGTACCCGCGCGCCACCATGAACGCGCGGATCGCGGCGACGGTGCGCGTGCGCAGGTCGATCACGCGCCGCGCGTCCTCGTTCACCATCAGGTCGACGTAGCGCATCCGGTGGCGCTGCTCGACGTCGCGAAGCCCCGCCCATTTCTCGGGCAGCGGCCGGATCGCCTTCGCGAGCAGCCCGACCGCGGACGCCCTCACGCTCAGCTCGCCGCGCTTGGTCTTGATGACCTCGCCCTCGGCCCCGACCCAGTCGCCGAGGTCGAGCGCGCGGAAGTCGGCCAGGCCCTGCTCGCCCAGGTCGGCCAGCGAGCAGAAGAGCTGAACGGTCCCCGTGCCGTCCCGGAGCTGCCCGAACGCCAGCTTGCCGGAATCGCGCTGGAGCATCAGGCGGCCCGCGACGGCGACGCGCTCGCCGGTCTCCTCGCCCGGCGCGATCGAATCGAAGCGCTCGTGCAGCTCGGCGGCGGTGTGCGAGCGATCGAACCGAACCGGATAGGGGTCGATGCCGCGCGCGCGGAGCGCCTCGATCTTGGCGAGGCGAAGCTGCTCGAGGTCGTCGAACCTGCTCATGCGCAGCGCGAGCCTACCGGAGCGGTTCTACGCGCCGAGGACGAGCCACCCGAGGTCGCGCGCGACGCGGGCTTGGCGCTGGTCGAAGGTCACGAACGGGAAGGCGCCTCGACCGACGAGATCGGCTGCGGCAAGTTGGAGCGCATCGAGGGTGCGGACGCCATGACCCTCGGCCAGGGCTACCGCTCGATCGACCACCGGCGCGGTCAGTTCGACGAGATTGACGTCGCGCCAGTCGGATTCGAACGCGTCGATGACGCGACGCCGGTCACGCCGGGTCACCATTCGCGTGATTGCTCGACGCACCTCGACTCGCGTGATGCGAGCCGTCACCCACTCGGCGTCCGCTTCGAGGATCGCGTTGAACTGATCGCGCTCGGGCTCGTCCAGGTACAACTTCAGCAGAGCGCTGGAGTCGACGAACAGGCTCACTCCCCGCGATCCTCGTCCAGCACCTCGTGGCTGGGTCGGATGCTCTTCACGCGAGGACGTCGCTTCGGCGGCATCGGCCCCCCAGGCTTGATCCAGCCCTCGGCGATCCCCTTCTCGATCAGGCCCCGATGGTCGAGCGGCACGATTTGGACCTTCGGCCGTCCTCGGTCTGTGACCCGGATGACCTGGCCCTTCTCCGCCCGGTCCAGGTACTCGGACAGCTTGGCCTTGAGTTCCCGCACGCCGACATCCATGTGGTCACTATACCACGCCCAAAGTAGTCACAATCCGCCCGGGCCGGACGATGGGCGCGGGCGTGTCAGTCGGCGCGCGCGTTGCGCTCGAAGATGATCTGGAGGCCCTCCAGCGACAGCCACGGCTCGTGGTGGTCGATCGTCTTGCACAGGGGCACGACGACGGGGGCCAACCCTCCCGTCGCGACCACCGGCGCGCTCGCGCCGAGGTCGTCGCGCATGCGCTCGACGATGGCGTCGATCATCCCCGCGTGGCCGAAGACCACGCCGGCCTGGATCGACTCGACGGTGGTCTTGCCGATGACGGACCGGGGCGCGGCGAACTCGATGTTGCGAAGCTGCGCGGTCGAGGCGACGAGCGCGTTCGTCGACACTTGCATGCCCGGCGCGATGGCGCCGCCGAGGAACTCGCCCCTGTCGCTCACCGCGCCGAACGTCGTCGCGGTCCCGATGCCGACCGCGATGCAGGGTCCGCCGTATCGCTCGTGGGCGGCGATGGCGTTCACGACCCGGTCGGTGCCGACCTCGCGCGGGTTGTCGGTGACGATCGGCATGCCGGTTCGCACGCCCGGGCCGACGACCACGGGCTCGAAGTGGAAGTAGCGCTCGACCATCTCGCGCAGCGCCTGCGTCACGCGCGGGACGACGCTCGACAGGACGACGCCGGTCACGTTGCGGCTGAACGAGAGCCCGACCTGCTCCAGCAGCCCCTTGAAGACCAGCGCGTGCTCGTCGGCCGTCCGGTCGGCGAGCGTCTGCACGCTCCAGTGCTGCTGGAGGTCGCCACGTTCGAACAAGCCGATGTTCGTCTGCGTGTTGCCGGCGTCCACCGCGAGCAGCATCACGGCACCTCGAGGCTCACGTCGATCGCGCGCGCGGAGTGCGTGAGCGCGCCCACGCTGATCGCGTCGACTCCGGTGCCGGCGATCGCGGCGACGGTATCCAGCGTGACGCCGCCCGAGGCCTCAGTGCGCGCCCGCCCGCCGACCAGCTCGGCGGCTTGCCTCAGCGTCTCGACCGTCATGTTGTCGAGCAGAATCGCGTCCGCGCCGGCGCCGAGGGCCTCGCGCACCTGGTCGGGCGTGTCGCACTCGACCTCGACCGGCAGCCCGCTCGCCTTCGCGGCTGCGACGGCCGGGCCGATGCCGCCCGCCGCGGCGACGTGGTTGTCCTTGACCAGGATCGCGCTGGCGAGGTCCATGCGGTGGTTCGAGCCGCCGCCCGCCGCGACCGCCGCCTTCTCCAGCGCGCGCAGGCCGGGTGTGGTCTTGCGCGTGTCGAGGATCGTGACGCGGCCTGCGCGCGCGACGAACGCGCGCGTCAGCGTCGCGATGCCGCACAGCCGCTGCACGAAGTTCAGCGCGGTGCGCTCGGCGGCGAGGATCGACCTGAGGGGGCCTTCGACCACCGCCAGCTCGTCACCGGGTTCGGCCGGGTCGCCGTCCTTGACGGCGGCGCGAACGCGCACCGACGGGTCCAGCTCGGTGAAGCAGGCCTCGAAGACGTCGAGCCCCGCGACGACGCACGGCTCGTTCGCTACGAGGCGTGCGCTACCGGTCAGCGAGGCGGGGATGGTCGCGCGCGACGTCACGTCGTCGCCGGCTCGGTCCTCGTCGAGCGCGCGCCGGACCAGGTCGCGCAGGTGCTCGGTCACAACCGAACGGGTCCGTGCGCCTCGGTGCCGATCGAGGTGATCCGGTTGCGCTCGTCCACGAACACGACGGTGGGCCGGTGGGCCCGCGCCTCCGCGTCGGTCATCTGCGCGTAGGAGATGACGAGCACGAGGTCGCCCTCGTTCACGAGCTTCGCGGCGGCGCCGTTGATGCCGATGACGCCCGAGCCGGCCTCCCCCTCGATCACGTAGGTCTCCAGGCGCACGCCGTTGGTGATGTCGGCGATCTGCACCTTCTCGTGCGGGAGCAGGTCGGCGGCCTTCATCAGATCGGTGTCGATCGTGATGCTTCCGACGTAATCCACATCGGCCTCGGTGACGGTGGCTCGGTGGATCTTCGACTTCATCATGGTGCGGATCATCATCGGCTCCCTTCGATCGATGCCGCTTGCGCGGTCACCGTCTGGTTGTCGATCAACCTGGCCTTGCCCACCCACGCCGCAACCGCGAGCAACGCCTCGCCATCGACCCGGTCGAGATCGGCGAGCGTACCCGGATCGACGCACGCCGCGTAGTCCAGCCGGGCCCGCGGTTCGGCGGCGATGGTCGCCGCCATGGCTTCACTGATTCGACGCCCTTCCCGCTCACCCCTGCTCACGATGTCGGCGGCCTGCTGGAGAGCCTTGAAGAGCACGGTCGCGGCTCGCCGCTCGCCGGCGTCCAGGTAGACGTTGCGGCTCGACACGGCCAAGCCGTCGGCCTCCCGGACGATCGGGCACCCGATCACTTCGACGGGGAAGTCCAGGTCGCGGGCGAGCCGCCGCAGGATCACGAGCTGCTGGGCGTCCTTCTGCCCGAAGTAGACACGGCTCGGCCCGGCGACGTTGTAGAGCTTGGCGACCACGGTCGCGACGCCGTCGAAGTGGCCTGGGCGGTTCGCTCCGCACAGGCGCGATCCGATCTCGCCGACGGTGACGCGCGTGGTCCCCGCGCCCTCGGGGTACATCTCCTCGACGCTCGGGTGGAAGACGACGTCGGCGCCGGGCTCCAGCAGCGCCAGGTCACGATCGAGGTCGCGCGGATAGGCTGCGAGGTCCTCGGACGGACCGAACTGCAAGGGGTTCACGAAGATGCTGACGAGCACGACGTCGTTCTCCGCCCGCGCGCGCCGCACGAGCGACAGGTGCCCCTCGTGCAGGAAGCCCATCGTGGGCACGAAGCCGACCGTGCGCCCCGCCTCGCGCTCCTTGTCGAGCGCCGCGCGCGTCTCTGCGATCGTGGCGAGCACCCTCACGGTCCGAGCGCCTCCTCGATCGCGGCGGCTTGCCCGGCAGTGATGTGCCGCGCGCTACGGGCGCGCGCGAGCGTCCGCCGCGCGCACGCCACGTACACGTCCCTGAGGTGGTCCGGCAGCGCCGCCAGGTGCGCGCGAACCGTCCCCACGTCGCCGCGCGCGATCGGCCCGGTGAGCGCCGCGTCGGGCCCGAGCGCGGCGATGTTGTCGACCATCGCGCGCATGAGCGGCACCAGCACGCCGTGGTCCCCGACCGCCTCCGCCGCGTCGCCGGCCAGCGCCACCGGGAAGTTCGACGCCATGACGAGCGCCGCGTGGTACAGGGGCCGGTCGTGCTCGCCGATGAACACGCACGTGCCCCCGAGGTCGGCGACGAACGCGCTCACCCAGTCCTGAAGCGCGGGCGGACAGGTGACGCCGAAGACCACGCCGTCGAGCGACTGGTCGTTGGAGGCGATCGGCGCCGCGGGATGCACGGCCGCAACGAGCGGACCGACGTCTGCCAGCGGCTCGATCCCGGCGAGCCCGCACGTGTGAACGACGACCGAGCCGGCGCGCGCGAGCCGCAGGACGAGCCCGGCCGCTTCGCCGAGGACGTCGTCGGGCACGGCGATCACCACGACGTCGGCCAGCGCGATCGGCGACGGGTCGTCGCCGCGGTGCAGCTCCGCTGTGATGGTGTGACCCGCGCGCTCGAGCGCCCGCGCGTACGAGCCTCCGACGCGCCCCGCCCCGAGCACCACGACGTCGTAGGGCCGCGCGGGCGGCGAAGGAAGGGAGTCTGTTGCGGCCGAAGACCGCTGAACCGTCGTCAACGTCGATCCTTCCGTTCCAGTCCCGTTTGGGTACCGTTCGGTCGATCCATCCTAGCCGGATCGGACCCTCCGAGCCTCGCGGCGCTCGCTCCTAATCGGGGCGAAGCCGGGCGGTCAGGTCCGGGGCGATCTCGGCGAGGGGCCCCATGACGAAAGAGCGCTCGGTCATCAGCGGGTGGGGAATCGTGAGGCCGGGCTCGTCGATCTGCTCGCTGCCGTAGAGCAGGATGTCCACGTCGATCGTGCGCGGGCCCCAGCGCACGCCGGGGTCGCGCCTGCGGCCGAGCGCCGACTCGACGGCTTGGCAGCGCTCGAGCAGCGCGCGCGGACCGAGCGTCGTTTCCACCTCGATCACCTGGTTCAGGAACATCGGCTGGCCGGGCGGGCCGCCGACGGGCTCGGTCTCGTGGACGGAGGACCGCGCGGTCACGCGCACCTCGCCCCAGTCGAGCGCCTCGATCGCCTGGAGCAGCATCGCCGCGCGGTCTCCGAGGTTCGACCCGAGCCCGAGATAGGCGACGGTCATCGGTCGATGCCGAAGTCCTCCCGCGAGCGGGTGATCTCGACGGCGACTTCGTCGACGTCCTCGGACAGCGGCGCCTTCGGCTTGGCGATGCGAACCCAAACCTCCGCCACCATCACGTGCTCGAGCGTGTGGCGCGCCACGCTCTCGGCGAGCGACTCGACCAGCTTGTACTCCTCGGTGGCGCAGATCTTGGAGATCTGGCGGATGAGGTCCTCGTAGTCCAGCGTCGCGCTGAGGTCGTCGGTCGCCGACGCCGCGCGCGTGTCGACCCGCGCCGCGACGCTGATGAGCAGCGGCTGCTCGTACTGGCGTTCGTCCGCGGTCACGCCGATGTGCCCGGCGACCTTCAAGCCGCGGATCTCGATCAGATCCTGACCGTTCACCGTCCCAGCTCCCCGCGCATGACGGCATCCACCATACCCGCGATGCGGCGCATCGGCCCGCAATCGTGGACCCGCACGACGGAGGCCCCGTTCGCGACGGCGAGCGCCACCGTGGCCGCCGTCCCTTCCAGGCGGTCCTCGACGGGGAGGTCGAGCGCCGCCCCGATGAACGACTTGCGCGACGTGCCGACCAGGACCGGGTAGCCGAGGTCGGTCAGCTCGCCGAGGCGGCGAAGCAGCGTGAGGTTGTGCTCGAGCGTCTTGCCGAATCCGAAGCCGGGGTCGACCAGGATCCGGCCGGCCGGGACGCCGGCCTCGACCGCGGCCCGGGCGCGACCGGCCAGGAAGGCCTTGACGTCGGCCACGACGTCGCCGTAGGTGGGGTTCGCTTGCATGGTGCGCGGCTCGCCCTGCATGTGCATCAGCACGATCGGCACCTCGCGCTCGGCGACGAGGTCGAGCATGGCGGGGTCGGCGCGCGCGGCGCCGACGTCGTTCACGATGCTCGCGCCCGCGGCCAGCGCCGCGCGCGCAACCGCGGATTTCGTCGTGTCGATGCTGATCGGGACCGACGCGGACCCTGACAACGCTTGGGACAAGCCCTCGATCACCGGGACGACGCGTCTGATCTCCTCGGCTTCCGGGACCGGCTCGGCGCCGGGGCGCGTGGACTCACCGCCGACGTCGAGAACGTCGGCGCCCTGCTCGACCATGGACAGGCCGTGCTCGATCGCGGCGGCGGAGTCGAGGAACGAGCCGCCGTCGCTGAACGAGTCGGGCGTGACGTTGACGATCCCCATGACGAGCGTGCGCTCGCTCACGGGGAGCCGGCCTCGCGCCCAGACCACGTCGTTCATCGGGGCGGATCGATCATCGGGGTCGCGGCGACCCGCCGCGCGCGAGCGCGGCCAGCTCGGCGCGCTGCTCGGGATCGTCCGCGAACGGGCCGCGCGCGTCCGTCGTGACGGTGGTCGCGTCCGAGGCGCGCGCGCCCCGCAGGGTCATGCACATCTGCTCCGCCTCGATCAGCACGAAGACGCCGCGCGGGGCGAGCGCCGCCTCGATCGCGTCGGCGATCTCGCGCACGAGGCGTTCCTGCACCTGCAAGCGGCGCGAGAGCACCTCGACGACGCGCGCGAGCTTCGACAGGCCCGTGATGCGCCCGTCCTCGCCGGGCAGGTACGCGACGGCGGCCGTCCCGACGAACGGCAGCAGGTGGTGCTCGCACAGCGACACCACGCGGATGTCGCGGACCATGATGAGCCCGTCGCCCCGCTCGCCCTCCAACGGCTCGAGCACCGCGACCGGATCCTCGCCGTAGCCGCTCAACAGGTCCGCGAGCGACGCGGCGACGCGCGCAGGGGTATCGACCAGGCCGGGACGGGCGGGGTCCTCGCCGATCGCAGCGAGCAACTCGCGCACGGCGGCCTGCGTGCGCTCGGCATCGAGCGTTTCGGCCGAAACGACGTGCAGGCGATCGGGTTCCACGGGGGAAGTGTAATTCGATGAGGCTCGCCCGGTGACGTCTTGCCTGCTAAGGTGCGTGCACGGTCGAACGTCGACCGATGAGCTGCACCGCTTCCCTTTGGCTCCTCCAGCGCGGGTGGCACGCACGCTTCCCGCACGCGGCAGGGAAATGCCGCACAGGAGTACGAGCATATGTCCCAATCATTCGGCGATCTCGGCGTGTCCGAGGGCGTCCGCCGCGCGCTCTCGGCTCGCGGCATCACGGAGCCGTTCGCGGTTCAGGTCAAGGTTCTCCCCGACGCGCTGTCGGGCAAGGACATGCTGGTCAAGTCCCGTACCGGCTCGGGCAAGACGCTCGGTTTCGCGATCCCCATGGTCGAGCGGCTCGACGCGCGCGCGCCGAAGCGGCCCGCCGCCCTCGTGCTGACTCCGACCCGCGAGCTTGCCCAGCAGGTCGCCGGCGAGCTGCGGAGCATCGCCACCGTCCGCGGCCTGCGGGTCGCGCTGGCCTACGGCGGCACGTCCGTGCGGGCTCAAGCCGGCGCAACCCGGAACGCCCACATCGTCGTCGCCACGCCCGGGAGGCTGGAGGACCTGGTCTCGCGCGGCTCCGTCTCGCTCGCCGCCGTCGAGATCCTGGTCCTCGACGAAGCCGACCACATGCTGGACATGGGCTTCCTTCCCCAGGTCGAGAAGCTCGTCGCGCGCATCCCCCAGAAGCGGCAGACCATGCTCTTCTCCGCGACGCTCGAAGGCGACGTCGGACGCATCGCGGCGCAGTACACGCGCGAGCCGGTCATGCACGAGCTGGCCTCGCCCGCGCCCGCCGCGGCCGACGTCGAGCATCGCTTCGTTCCGGTCGCGCATCCGGCCAAGGCGGCCGCGCTGGCCGAGCTGCTTCGCGCGCCCGACAGCACGCTCGTATTCGTGCGCACGAAGCGCGGCGCCGACCGCCTGGTCAAGAAGCTCGCCTCGCACGGGATCGGCGCGGCGGCCATGCACGGCGACAAGAGCCAGAACGCGCGCGACGCGGCTCTGGCGCGCTTCACACGCGGCAGGGTCGCCGCCCTGGTCGCGACCGACGTGGCCGCGCGCGGCATCGACGTTCCCGACATCGCGCGCGTGGTGAACTACGACGTGCCCGGCGACGACAAGGCCTTCGTCCACCGGGTCGGCCGGACCGGACGAGCGGGCGCGCGCGGCGTGTCCATCACGTTCGTCTCCCCCGAGCAGCAGGGCGACGTCGGCCGGATGGCGGCGCGCCTGAACCTGGCGCGGGAGTTCGCGACGGGGGGCTTCGCGCGCCCCGAGCCCTCGCGACCCGACGGCGCGCACCGAACGGGCGGGCCCCCGCGACGCGGGCGAAGCGGCGGGAGACGGCGCGCGCGCCGTTCCGGATAGCCCCCAGCGCTAGCCGATCCTTCGCAGCAGGCCGGCGACCTCTCGCGCGCAGCCCCATGACAGCGCGACGCCGGAACCGCCGTGACCGTAGTCGTGCACGACCGGACGCCCGTCGATCTCGTCCGGCTCCAGGCGTACCGACGGCCGCCCCGGGCGCAGACCGGCCGCGCGCGTCAGGATCGGGGCGTTCGCAACGCGGGGCTCCAGCGCGGCGCAGCGCCGGATGATCGCGCGCTCCTGCTCGCGGTCGTAGGTCGGCGAGGAGTTCCCCTCCTCGCGCACGCCCCCCAAGACGACGTCGCGCGAGCGCGGGAAGACATACGTGACGCCCTCGGGGTTCTGCTCGTCGATGATGAAGCGTTCGAGCCCGTTCTGTCGCACGCGCACGACCTGGCCGCGTACCGGCGTCATCGCCGCGTCGCCGGTGAGCGGCGCGGCGCCGAGGCCGGCGCAATTCACGATCCCATCGCCGGGAAGCTCGTCCAGCGAGCCAACGTGCCGCACGAGGATGCGCGCGCGCGTCCGCACCCGGCGCGTCAGCCAGGCCAGGTAGACCGGCATCTCGACGATCGGCACCGGGCCGCTCTCCCATGCGTCGGCGAAGCCGGGGGGAGGCGGCGCGTGACGGAAGCCCGGCAGGATCTCGCGCCACCAGGCGTCGTCGCGCGGCTCGCGGAGCAGCTCGACGCCGGGCCGCGCGACGACGCCGCTCCCGGGCACGCGCGACAGGGCCATGAAGCGTTCGTAGGAGGCGCGGAGCCAGCGGTCGGTGCGCTCGTCGCGCTCGCCCCTCGTCGGGTACCAGGCGGCGGCGGCAACGGCGGAGACGGTCGCGAGCGGCGGCTCGGCGGCGACGACGGTGACGTCGTAGCCCGCGTCCTGGAGCGCGACCGCACAGGTGAGCCCGGAGACACCGGCGCCGAGGACGGCGATCCGCCGCAACGGCGGTCAGTCGTTCTTGGGCGGCGTGGAGGCCCGGCGCGCGGGCGCGCCGCGACCCGCCGGCTTGACGCGCCCGTTCCCCTGCACCATACGCGGAGGTCGCTTCGCGACCGGCGCCAGGATCGCCGCCAGCTCTTCCTTCTCGATCGTTTCCTTGTCGAGCAGCGCCTGCACGATCGAGTCCAGCACGTCGCGGTGCTGCACGCAGATCTCGCGCGCTTCCGTGTAGGACTCCTCCAGCATGCGGCGGACTTCCTTGTCGATCTCGAAGGCGACGGTGTCGGAGTAGTCGGGCGTGTTGGCGAAGTCGCGTCCGAGGAACACCTGGTCGTGGTTCTGCCCGAGGGCCATCGGCCCGAGCGCGTCGCTCATGCCGAACTGCGTGACCATCTGACGGGCCACCTTGGTCGCGCGCTCGATGTCGTCTTGCGCGCCGGTCGTCGGGTCCTCGAAGACGAGCTCCTCCGCGACGCGCCCGCCCAAGAACATCGCCAGCTCGTCGATCATCTCGCTGCGCGTCACGAGGAAGCGGTCCTCGGTCGGCAGCGAGAGCGTGAAGCCGAGCGCCCGCCCGCGCGGGATGATCGAGATCTTGTGGACCGGGTCGGCGTGCGGGAGCGCGTGCCCGACGAGGGCATGGCCGGCCTCGTGGTAGGCGATCACTTTCTTCTCTTCCTCGCTGATCACGCGGCTCTTGCGCTGCGGGCCGGCGACGACGCGGTCGATCGACTCCTCCAGCTCGAACATGGTGATCTGCTTGAGCCCGCGGCGCGCGGACAGCAGCGCGGCTTCGTTCATCACGTTGCTGAGGTCGGCGCCGGTGAAGCCCGGCGTGCGGCGTGCGAGGATCTCCAGCTCCACCCCGTCGGCGAGCGGCTTGCCTTTCGAGTGCACCTGCAGGATCCCGACGCGTCCCTTGAGGTCGGGCCGGTCCACGACGATCTGGCGGTCGAAGCGCCCGGGCCGCAGCAGCGCGGGGTCCAGGATGTCGGGCCGGTTGGTCGCCGCGACCAGGATCACGCCCTGACGGACGTCGAAACCGTCCATCTCGACGAGCAATTGGTTCAGCGTCTGCTCGCGCTCGTCGTGGCCGCCGCCCAGGCCCGCCCCGCGCTGGCGACCGACCGCGTCGATCTCGTCGACGAAGACGATCGCCGGCGCGTTCTGCTTCGCCTGCTCGAACAGGTCCCGCACGCGCGCCGCGCCGACGCCGACGAACATCTCGACGAAGTCCGAACCGGAGATGGAGAAGAAGGGAACGCCCGCCTCGCCGGCGACCGCGCGGGCGAGCAGCGTCTTGCCGGTGCCGGGCGGGCCGAACAGCAGCACGCCCTTGGGGATCTTCGCCCCGACCGCCTGGAACTTGGACGGGTTCTCCAGGAACTCCTTGACCTCCTGCAGCTCCTCGACGGCCTCGTCGACGCCGGCGACGTCCTTGAAGGTCACCTTCGGCTGGTCCTTGGAGACCATCTTCGCGCGCGTCTTGCCGAAGTTCATCACACGGTTCCCGCCGGCCTGCGAGGTGTTCATGAAGAAGAACAGCACCCCGATGATCAGCAGGAACGGCAGCAACTGGAACAGCGCGCTCAGCAGGGCGTTGCCGTGCTGAGGATCGGTCTGGACGTCGACCTCGCTGTCGGTGAGCAGCGTGGTCAGCTCGTCGCCATAGTCGGTGGGATAGGTGACGCGGTACTCGTCGCCGTTGGAGAGCTTGCCCTGGACGACCTGGTCCCGATCCAGGATCTCCGCGGTCTCCACGCGGTTCTGGCGGACGGCCGTCTGGAACTCGCTGAGCGTCAGCTCCGTCGGCGCCTGCCCCTTGGCCAGCGCCGAGATCAGCAGGTAGGCGACCAGCAGCGCGAGCAGGATGTAGACGGTGGGGCCCCGGAAGAGGCGAGCCAAGCCGCCACCCCGCGGCGGGGGCTGGGGTCTGCGTTCTCTCAACGGCGGCATGGAATCTCTTCGGTGTGACTCTACCTGTTCACACGTAGCGTGGGCTTCGAACCTGCCTGGTTTGCCTGGATCTCTGCGGGATCAGGCGCGTCCGTGCACGGTGACGCGCACGCCTTGACCTTCGCGCAGGCCCAGCGAGCTGACGACCTCCATCGGGATCAGCAGCCCCGGCGCTCGCAGCGAGCCGAACACCCGCCCGGTGAAGTCCTGGCCGCGCATGGTCGCGCGCACCGATTCGCCCGGGCGAAGACCCATCTCCTTGACGACGTCCTCGTCGATCGGGACCCTGCCCTGGGTCGTGCGCCCCTGCAGGGCGAGATTGAGCGTTGCTCGGAAGGTGCGGGCCACTGCCTACTCCTCGTACAGGTGAGGCTTGAGTGTACCCACGTAGGGCAAGTTCCTGTACCGCTGGCGGTAGTCCAGGCCGTAGCCGACGACGAAGGTCGGCGGGATCGCGAACCCGTGGTAGTCGATCGGCAGCTCGACCTCTTGCACGTCGGGCTTGGTCAGCAGCGCGCAGATGCGCAGCGATCGCGGCTCGCGCCCGCGCAGGTTCCGCAGCAGGTAGGACAGCGTCAGCCCCGAATCGACGATGTCCTCGATGATCAGCACGTCGCGGCCGCGGATGTCCAGGTCCAGGTCCTTCAGGATCCGCACGATGCCGCTGGTCTTGGTGGACGAGCCGTACGAGGACACCGCCATGAAGTCGAACTCGGCCGGCACGCTCATCGCGCGCGCGATGTCGGCCATCAGCACGAACGCGCCCTTGAGCACGCCGACCAGCAGCAGCTCCTTGTCCCGGTAGTCGTCGGAGATCAGCTTGCCCAGCTCGGCGACCTTGGTCTGGATCTCATCTTCGGTGACGACGATCTGTTCGATGTCGGGATGGATCTCGGTCACGGTTTCCTACCCTTCCTCGACGCTGATCCACAGGAATCGCCGCGTTGCCGCCGTCACTTTCACCCGGTCGTCGATCCGGTGTCCAACCACCCACACGACGCCGTCGCGCCCCGCCAGCAGCGGCACGTGCTGCCGCAGCCGCACGGGCACCCGCCGGTCGGTGAAGAAGTCGCCCACCTTCTTCGATCGAGCCATGCCGAGCGGCCGGAACCGGTCGCCCGGCCGAACGTGCCGGATCGTCAAGGGGAAGGGAACCAGGTCCGCGTCCAGCACGCACCGCCGCCGCCCGTCCGGCCATTCGGCCGGCCGCTCGGCGGCTACCCACGAACGGACTCGCAGCCCCCACGCCGGGACGTCGGCCTCGCCCGGCACCTCGACCGGAACGGCAGGCCGGCGCGCGGGCGACGGCGTTCGTCCGAGGACGAGCGAACCATACTCCAGCCACGCCGAAACCCCATGGGGAAGATCGACGCGCGACCCCGTCTCGCCGGTCAGCGCGAGCGACCTGATCCGCTCGGTCTGCTCGCCGGAGTACACCGAGCCGTCGTTCGTCCAGGACAGCAGGCGGATCATCCGTCGCTGGAGCGCCGGCGGCAGCGATCGCAGCGTCTCGACGCGCAGCCGGATGTCCTGCTCGCCGAACGCGACCCCCTCCACGTCGGCCGCGTGCTCGTCGAGGTAGGCGTCCTCGTCGCGGAAGACGTCCGCGAGCCGCGCGAGCGATTCGGTGAGCCGCTCGTTCATCGACCCCGCGAGCATCGGGAGCGTCTCGTGCCGGATCACGTTGCGCAGGTACGCGCGGTCGGCGTTGGAGGGATCGATCCGCGGGCGCAGCCCCGCGGCCCGGCAGAAAGCTTCGACCTCGGTGCGTCGGGCGTCGATCAGCGGTCGCATGAACCACCACCGCAGCGGCGGGATCCCGCCGAGGCCGCGACGGCCGGCTCCTTGCAGCAGGCGCATGAGCACGGTCTCGGCCTGGTCGTCCATCGTGTGGGCGGTCGCGATCCGGTGGGCGCCCAGCGCCTCGGCCGTTCCCTCCAAGAACGCCCGGCGCTTGATGCGAAGGCTCTCCTCCGGCGACTCGCCCGGCGCGCGTTCCGGGCCGGCCGCGCCGAGCGTGACGGGCAGGCCGAGCCGCCCGGCCTCGCGCCGGACGAACGCCGCGTCCTTCGCCGAATCCGCGCGCATCCCGTGGTCGAGGTGCGCGACGTGAAGGTCCAGCCGGTGCGCAGGCGCGAGCGCGGCGAGGACATGGAGCATCGCCAGCGAGTCCGGTCCGCCCGAGACCGCGAGCAGGACGCGCTCGCCGCCTTTGAGCATGCCGCGCGCGGCGACGGTCTCGCGCACGCGAGCGACGAGAGCGTGGACCTCGGGCGGGTCGCGCCGCGGCGTCACGGCCGGACGCGGGCGAGCCACGCGTCGGGGTTCGACAGGTCCTCCATCGTCGGGAGGTTCTCTTCGCGATCCCACACGACGTTGATGGCGTCCACGCCCGCGCGCGCGGCGACTTGCTCGATGAAGCGCTCGCCTTTGGTGTATTGCGCGTACTTCATCTCCATGCCGACGAGGCGCTGGAACGCGCGCTCGGCGCCGCGGGCCGAGCCGCGGCGGCTCTCGATCGCGTGGCGCAGCGCTTCGAAGCTCGGGATCTCCTCGCGGCCGATGCGGTTCATGACGAAGGTTCCGTGTCCCTCCACGACGCTCATCAGGGCCTGCATCTCGCCGACGAGCGCGCGCTGCGCGTCGGTCATCAGCAGCTCCATGACGTTCGCCGTGCGCCACGCCGCGGGGCCGGCGGCCAGCAACGCGCGCCCGCGCTCGACCAGCCCCTTCAGCCGCGTCGAGTCCAGTTCCATCGTCTCCAGCGAGCGCTCCACCAAGCCGCGCATCTTCCCGCGAAGCCACGGCACCGCCGCGAACTGGGTCCGGTGCGTGATCTCGTGGATGGCGATCCAGAGGCGAAAGTCGCGCGCGGCGAGTCCGAACCCGCGCTCGGCCTGGACGATGTTGGGCCCGACGTAATAGACCTTGCCGGCGCCCTCGCTCGCCAGGACCAGGTCGTACTGGCCGAGCACCTTCTGGGCCATGTAGCCAAGCAGCGCCCCGACCTGAACGCCCAGCGCCGCGCCCGTCACGCGCCGGGCAAGGCCCAGTCGCGCGACCGAGCCCGACAGCTTGCCTGCGAGCGGCGCCAGCATGGACCGGAAGCCCTCGACGTTCGCGGTGATCCACGCGCGCCGGCTGAGCACGAGCGGCTCGGGCGGCGGGCCGTCGGGGTTCAGGCCGGTGAACGCGCGCACGAGCCGGTCGGAGCGAAGGCTGAACTCGGCCATGTCGCTGCGGAAGGATGCTCGCTGGGCGGGCGTCGTCTCCGGACCGGGGCCGGCGACCACCCCGGCGACGCGCGCGGCGACGCCCCAGTCGATCACCTCACGCGGAGCGCCCACGATGAGCGGGCGTCAGTCCTTGTGGACCGGGACGCCCTCCGGGTTGCCCTGCTTGTGCTCGAGCTTGTCGAAGCCCCGGCTCTGCACGGCGTAGCCGAGCCCGAACAGCACCGTGGAGATCCCGGCGAGCCCGAGCGCCGCGTAGGCGACGCACCGGTGCCACGGAGCGCAGTAGCCGCCCTTTTCCGGCGGAGGAGATTCGAGCTGCGCGGCGGCGGGCGCGGCCAGCAGGACCAGAAGGAGCGCCGAGGCGGCGCACGCGCGAGTAAGCAAGCGTCGGAGTCTCACAGCGGGCGCATGGTACCACAGGCCGGGCGGCCGGTCTTGCCCGCGACAGGCCCTTGACCTGCGTGTTTGACTCGGGTACCGGCCGGCCTGCCGGAGTTCGCCAGAAGAAATCCTCCCTCCGGGCTAGGCAATCCGGCTAGCAGATGTTATCCTGCCGCAAGCGATTGTGAAAGGAATCACAAATGGACGACGAGCGGTACGTGTGGCAGATGCAGGGCCTCTGCCGAGGAGTGGACGCGGAGGTCTTCTTCCCCGTTTCCGAAGAGGACGCCTGGCGCGCGAAGGAGATTTGCGGCGCGTGCGGCGTGCGTGAGCGGTGCCTTGCGTTCAGCCTTCAGAATCGCGAGCGCTACGGCGTGTGGGGGGGAGTGACGGAGAAGGAGCGGCGCGACATGTTCCGAAAGGGCGTGGCCGCGCGCATCATCGAAGAGACGCTCGCCGCCGCCGTCTGAGCGGTCGCCACCGGTTTCCGGGCCCGGCCTTCGGCCGGGCCCTTTCATGTGCGCTTCATGTGCGCCGCTGGAGCCGGAGGGGGGATTCGAACCCCCGACCCTTCGATTACGAATCGAAAGCTCTACCCCTGAGCTACTCCGGCGGGTCGGCGAACATGCTACCAGCCGCCTTCCGGCGACCGGCGTGCGATTCCGCGGCTTACGCGCGGGCGACCTTCGACGCTCGCGGACGGCCGAGCATCATGAACAACGCCTCCAGGGCGAGCAGCGGCTGCGCGCTCCGTTGCAGGGCGCGGCGCGTCTGCTCGATCGCGCCGAGCGCCTTCACCAGCCACGCGCGGTCGACCGCCGCGGCGGCTCGGCCGAGCCGATCCCGCATCTCCGCGTTGACGAGCACCTCGGGAGGCGCGCCCGCGCCGAGCAGGAGCGCGTCCCGGTAGAACGATGCGACGTCGGCGAGCGCTGAGTCGAAGGCGACTGTCTCGGCGCGGCGCAGCTCGCGCTTGTGCCGGTCCTCCATTCGCTTGCGGGCGGTCGCGGTTCCGCGCGCGTCGCCGAAGGAGTCCAGATAGGTCGCCAGCTCGTCCTTCTGCCGAGCCGCGAGCGCGTCGCGCGCGGCTTCGGCCTCCGCCTCGATCTCGGCGGCGATCGCGACCGCGTCCCACGGTCCGCCCTTGACGAGGCGGCCCGGGATCTCGACGTGGCGCGCGCGCCGAGCGGCGGCCGAAGCGTCCTTCAGAAAGAGCAGCGCGCGCGCCACGTTCCCACCCGTGCGCGCGGCCGCCTCGGCCTCGCCGGGATCGGCGTCGTGCTGCTCGACCAGGATGCGCGCGACGTCGCCCGGGCCGAGCGGAAAGAAGTCGACGCGCCGGCAGCGCGACACCAGCGTCGGCAGCAAGTCCTCGGGCGAGCCGCTCACGAGCACGAACACGACGTCCGACGGCGGCTCCTCCAGCACCTTCAGCAAGGCGTTCGCGGCGGACGGGTTCAGGCGGTGCGCCGCCTGCAGGACGAAGACCTTCGCGCGTCCCTCGACGGGCGAGCGGTAGGCGGCTTGGCGAACCTCGCGCACCTGCTCGACCAGGATCTGCTCGCCCTGTGCGTGGATCTCCCACACGTCGGGGTGCGCGCCGCGGGCGATGCGCGCGCACACGCCGCACGTCCCGCAGCCGCCCTCGGGGCAGTTGAGCGCGGCCGCGAGCGCTCGTGCCGCCAGCTCGCGCCCGACGCCCTCGGGGCCGGCGAACAAGTAGGCGTGACCGACCCGGCCCGCATCGATCGCGCCGCGAAGCATCGCGACCGCGGTCTCCTGCCCGACCAGCCGCTCCCACATCGCGCCGCCGCCCATCTCAGGCGGATTCTCGCAGGAAGGGCAGGATCGCGGTCCTGATCTGTTGCTGCACGGCGTCGAGGTCGCCGGAGGCGTCGACGATCGTGAAGCGGCTCGGGTATTGCCGCGCCAGCTTCAGGTACGCCTCGCCGACCGTGCGATGGAACGAGACGTCCTCCTGCTCGATCCGGTCCGGGTCGCCGGCCGTGCGCGCGAGCCCGGCTTCGGGATCGAGGTGGAGCAGCACGACGACGTCGGGGAGCAGCTCGTCGGTCGCCCACGCGCTGAGGTTCAGCACGTCAGCTTCGCCGAGCCCGCGCGCGAAGCCCTGGTACGCCAGCGAGGAGTCGACGTAGCGGTCGCACAGCACGATCGCGTCGCGCTCGAGCGCCGGGCGGATCGTGTCGGCGACGTGCTGCGCGCGGCCGGCCGCGTACAGCAGCGCCTCGGTCTTGGCGTCCATCTCGCGGTTGCCGGGGTCGAGCAAGATGTGACGCACGCGCTCGGCGATCGGCGTGCCACCCGGCTCGCGCGTGACGACGACGTCGTGACCGTTCGCGCGCAGCCACTCCTGGAGCTTGCGCATCTGCGTGGACTTGCCGGCGCCTTCGACGCCCTCGAAAGCGATGAACAAGCCGCGACGCGCGCCGCCGGCGAGGCCCGCGCGCAGGCCGAGTCCGCGGAACCGCGCGCTTCGCCGGAGCCCGCGCGCGACCCGGATGGTGCGCGCCGCCGCGAAGCCCGAGTAGACCATGAACAGTCCGCCCGCCCAGATCGCGACCCGGAAGCCGGCGAGGTCGATCGAGTAGCCCTCGGTCGTCAGGGTGTGGTTGCCGAACGCGCCGGCGAGCAGCGGCCACCCGCCCAGCCCGATGAACAGCGAGAGCTGGATGCCCGACTGCAGCGTGGCGAACGTGCGTCCGCGCAGGCGATCCTCGGTGCGTTCCTGCAGCAGCGTGAAGATGGTCACCCACGCGACCCCGGCGCCGAAGCCGATCACCACGACGACCGGCAGCACGGGCTTGATCGACGTCATGCTCGCGGTGACGATCGCCGCCGCCCCGCTCACGACCAAGCCCATCGGGAACACGCGCTCGCGATCGACGTGGCGGGCGATGAAGCCGGCGACGGCCATGCCGAACACCAGCCCGATCCCGACCGAGACGATGAGAACGCCCCACGCGGCCTGGGAGGCGGCCTGGCTTCCGCCGACGATGTGGTCGACGAAGATCGGCCCGAGCGACACGATCGCGCTGCCGCCCGTGAAGGCGATCCACGCGCCGAACACCGGCGTGCGGATGGCGGGGTTGCGCCCCACGAAGCGTATGCCTTCGGCGAGGTCGCGAAGCGGGTTCCAGCCCGCCGTCGCCGTGGTGTGCACGCGCGTCGCGCGCATCTGCGCGCTGGGGAAGGACGCGACCATGAGCGCGCTGAACAGGAAGGTCGCCGCGTCGAAGAAGAACGCGAGGGCGATGGGCTGCTCGCGCAGCACGCTGAAGAAGTCGACGCGCGCAAGGTAGGCCGCGGGGATGGCGAGCAGCGACACGATCGCCCCGCCGAGCGGGAACGTCGCGTACGTCGACACCAGCGAGAGCTGGTTCGCGGTCAGCAGCTCCTCGCGCTCCACGAGGTTCGGCAGCGCCGCGTCCTTCGCCGGCGCCCAGATGAGCTGCAGCACCTCCAGCCCCGCCGACACCGCATAGAGACCCCACAGGTTGTGAATCCAGGGGATCGAGGCGATGAGCAACGCGCGCGTCACGTCCGCGGAGACCATCAGGCGCCGCCGGTCGAAGCGGTCGGCCAGCACGCCCGCGAACGGCCCGATCAGCAACCCCGGGATCACGCGGAAGAGCAGCACGCCGCCGACCGCGAACTCGGGCCGGCCCGAGAGCTGGGCGACGTAGATCGTGAGCGCGAAGACGCCCACCCAGTCGCCGAGGCTCGAGACGCTCGTCACCGCCCAGAGGCGCCGGAAGTAGCGCCGTCGCAGGAGGGAGAGAACGGAGCTGCGCGCGCGCGGCGGCTGGTCCGTCGTGGAGTCGGTCGTCATGGAGCGGGGCCAGCGTACCAGCGAGCCACGGCGTCACCGAGGAATGCCACCCAGGCGAACATCCCGAGGATGCCACCCACGAAGAACCCGGTGTCCTCCACCACGATCGCGGCCAGCGCGGCGGCCGACATGCCGGCAACCGCCGCGCGCGCGGCGTAGTCGCGGCCGGCGCCGCGAAGAGCCCACCAGAAAAGCGCGGCGAGAATGCTCGCCATGACGACCAGGGCCACGTAGCCGGCGGGGCCGATGGCGGCGATCTCGCCGTTGTTCAGCCGCGCCCGGTCGACCAGCATCGTCCAGGCCTGCGACAGTCCGCCGCTGCGGATGGCCTCGGCGGCGCGACCGCCGTGCGAGCCGGCGGACGCGTCCGCGTTGAGCGCCACGGCGAGCCCGAGGACGGCCATCGACCCCGCGAGCGGCGGGTGCCATGCGCGCGGTCCCTTCGAGGCGAGCATCAGCACGGCGAGCAAGCCTCCGAGCACGAGCGTGAGCACGGCGAGGAAGTTGGCGCCGAGCGTCGCCGCGCCGAACAGCACCGCCGCGCCGGCCACACCCGCAAGAGCCAGAGGCGCCGGCACGCGCAGCAGCGCGAGCCCGGCGACCGCGCCACCGGTCACGAACGCGGTGAGGTGGTTGCGCAAGCCGAAGAAGCGCCAGGACACCAGCGGGTCGTCCCACAGCGACAGGGCCGGCTCCGCGTCCGGGCGCGCCGCCGCCAGCACGGTCAGCAACGCGATCGCGACGGCCGGGACCAGGAACGCCCAGCCTGCGAAGCGCCGGACGTCGCGCACGGGGAACGTGAAGCCGAAGAGCATCGCGGCCACGACGGGCGCCACGCGAACGTCGGGGGTGCCAAGCGGCAGCATGATCCCGGCGAGATAGCCCGCGGGGGCCATCGCCGCCGCGCGAGCGAGCGCGGCGGCGAGGCGGTGCATCTTCAACGCGAGCGCGCCGCTCGCCAGCAACAGCGCCGCGACGCCGCCGAGCGCGGTCGCGACGGTCGCGGGGCGCGCGACGCCCACGTCGCGGTCCATCCGCTCCGCGATGGCGGCAAGCTCCGCGAAAGGATCCGCCGACGCGTCGGGCGTGAGCGCGCGACCGATCACCTCGCCCGGCGGAGCGGACACCTCGCGAAGGATGGTCGCGGCGACGTCGTAGGGCGTGACGATGCCCGGCCGGCGCGTGATCCCCCCGCGAAGGACGGCGTTGGGCCGGCCGGGCGCCGTCCCGGCGACCGCGAACAGCGCCGGCGTGCGCTCGCCGATCCCGAGCACGAGCACCCGCCCGGCGCTCACGCGCGCCAGCAGCGGGTCGAGGTCCTCGGCGCTCCCGAGCACGACGACGGCCAGGCGCGTCCGATCCCCCGGCGTGAGCGCGGCGAGGGTCGTCGAGGAGGGCCGGTCGGACAGGACCGAGGCGAGCGTCGCCCGATCGCTTCCCAGAGCCGACGGGGCGACGGCGGTCACGACGTCGACGCCGCCCAGCAGAGTGCGCACGTACGCGGGACCGCCCGGATCGGTCGAAGTGGAGGGCTCTCGCGCGACGGGCATGCCGCGGCCGAGCTCGACGAGGACCTCGGCCGGGCTGCGCGAGGGCGGAAAGACCACCAAGGCCGCGGCGCTCGTGTGACGGCCGAGGAACGCGCGCGCCTCGGCCTCCGGCAAGGCGACGAGCAGGTGGACCGCGGGCGGCGTCTGCGCCCCGGCCCGCACGGCCGGGAACGCGACGCCGGCGCTCGCCGTCGCGATCAGCAGGACCGCCCGCACCCTGCGCACGAGTGTGAAGGGTATGCGCGAGGACGAGCCGCGGCCCGGAGGCGCTACGCCAGCTCGACGTCGGCGGCCACCAGTTGAAGGCCCTCGATCCCGAGCTGGATGAAGGCGTCCAGCTCGACCCCGAGGTCCACGCACTGGTCGATCTCCTCGCGGTTCACGCCCGGCGCGAAGGACCTTTCCTTGAGCTTCTTCTTCACCGACTTCACCTTCATGCCGTTCGCCTTCTCCGGCCGCACGAGCGCCGCCGCGACCAGCAGACCCGCGACCGCGTCGGCCGCCACGATCGCGCGCGACATCAGGTCGGTCCGGAACTCGGCGTGCGCGTGGGCGAGCACGCCGTTGACCACGGTTTCGTCGACGCCTGCTTCGCGCAGCCATCCGGCCGCCTGGTGCGCGTGCGCCGCCATGTCGTCGCCGGTCTGGTCCTGGTCGAGGTCGTGGAAGAGGCCGCACAGCGCCCACGCGTGCTCGTCCTCGCCGAAGTGGCGGGCGAGCCTGCGCATGACGCCCTCGACCGACACCAGGTGCCGGAAGGTGATCGGCTTCTCGGTCTTCGCGCGCGCCATCGCGCGCGCCGCCTCGATCTCCATGTTCCCTCCCACGACCGGCCTCCCACGACCGGCCTCCCACGGCCGGGTCCTCGCGATGATACGGGGGCGATTCGCGTCGGGGCGCGTCGCGCAGAAGTATGTGCGGGCGATGTCGAGGGAGGTGAGCCGGTGGGGGTCTTGAAGCGCGTCGTGCTCGGCCGGCCAATCGCCAGCGAGGACGCCGGACACCAGCTCCTGCCCAAGCTCCTCGCGCTCCCGGTGTTCGCCTCGGACGCGCTCAGCTCCAACGCGTACGCGACCGAGGAGATCCTGCTCATCCTGATCATGGCCGGCACGATGCACTTCGGCCTGTCGATCCCGATCGCCGGCGCGGTGGCGGTGCTGCTCGCCATCGTCATCGTCTCCTACCGGCAAACCGTGCGCGCCTACCCGCGCGGCGGCGGGTCCTACATCGTGAGCCGCGACAACCTCGGCATCATGCCGGGGCTCGTGGCGGCTGCCGCGCTGCTCGTCGACTACGTGCTGACGGTTGCGGTGAGCATCGCGGCGGGATCGTTCGCGATCGCTTCGCTGATCCCGAGCCTGCTCTCTCATCGCGTCGGGCTGTCCCTGGTGTTCGTCGCGTTCATCATGGTGCTGAACCTTCGGGGCCTCAAGGAGTCCGGGACGCTGTTCGCCGTTCCCACCTACGGCTTCGTGCTGTCGATCTTCGCCACGCTGCTCGTCGGCTTGATCCGTTGCACCGTCGCGAGCTGCCCGCAGGTCGCCGGGGTCGAGGCCGTCGAGGTTGCCGTCGAGCCGCTGACGATCCTGCTGGTGCTGCGGGCGTTCTCCTCCGGCGCCACCGCCCTGACCGGCGTCGAGGCGATCGCCGACGGCGTCGCCGCCTTCCGGGGCCGGCGGCCGGTCGAGCAGGCGCGCAACGCCGCCGCGACGCTCGGGATGCTCGCCATCCTGTCCACCTCGATGTTCCTGGGGATCACGATCCTTTCCAGCCGGATGGGCGCCGTGCCGTCGCACGAGCGCTCGGTCGTCGCGCAGGTGGCCGACGCGACCTTCGGCGGCGGCGCGATGTTCGCCGTCGTCCAGGTGATGACGGCGCTGATCCTGGTGCTCGCGGCCAACACCGCCTACCAGGACTTCCCCCGGCTCTCCTCGATCCTGGCCAAGGACCGCTTCATGCCGCGGCAGTTCTTCAACCGCGGCGACCGGCTGGTCTTTTCCAACGGGATCCTCGTGCTGTCGATCCTCGCCGGGCTCTTGCTGGTCGCGTTCGACGCGGACCTCAACCGGCTGATCCAGCTCTACGTCGTGGGCGTGTTCACGTCCTTCACGCTGTCGCAGGCCGGGATGGTGAGCCGCTGGCGGCGGCTTCGCCAGCCGGAGACGTGGCGTCGCCGCGCGATCCTCAACGGCGTCGGGGCCGCCACGACCGGCGTCGTCCTGATCGTCGTCGCCGTCTCTAAGTTCACCCGCGGCGCGTGGATGGTCATCGTCGCCATCCCGCTCGTCGTCCTGCTGCTGCGCGCGATCTCCAAGCACTACGCGGCGGTCGCGGCACAACTGCGCACGGCCGAGCCCGCGGTCCCGCTCCGGCGCGTGCGATCGCTCGTCCTGGTCACGGCCGTCGACGAAGCGACGATGCGGGCGGTGGGCTACGCACGTTCGCTGCGTCCGACCGAGGTGCGGGCGATCCACGTCGGACGCGACGAGGGGAGCCTGATCCGCAACGCATGGGCCGAACGCCGCGTGCCGATCGAGCTGGAGCTGATCGACGGCGACCCCGCCAACCTCATCGACCCGATCCGCTCCTACGTCCGCGCGCTCCACCACGAGCCGGACGAGTCCATCACGATCGTGCTGCCCGAAGTCGTCGGCCGGTCGCGCCTGCGCCACTACCTTCAGCGCCGCCGGCTGTTCCTGCTGAAGGCCTCGCTGCTGTTCGAGCCGGGCGTCGTCCTGACCGACGTCACGCTGCCCGCCGAACAGGCGATGACGCCCACGCGCGGCGCAGTCGAGCCGTCCCGCACGATCGCCGTCGTGCTGGTCTCGGCCGTCCACAACGGCTCGATGCGTGCGCTCCAGTACGCGCGCTCGCTCTCGCCGACCGACCTGCGCGGCGTGACGTTCAACATCGAGCCCGACGAAACGCACAAGGTCCTGGTCGACTGGGGCGCGGCCGGCGCCGACGTCCCGTTGGAGGCGGTCGACTCTCCGTTCCGTAGCGTCACCGGCGCGCTGCTCCGCTACGTGCGCACCCTGCGCGCGCAGCGACCGGACGCGGTCGTCTCGGTGATCCTGCCCGAGTTCGTCGTGCGCCGGTGGTGGCACCAGTTCCTGCACAACCAGACGCCGCTGGCGATCAAGGCGGCGCTGCTGTTCGAGCCGGGCGTCGTCGTCACGAGCGTGCCCTACCACCTGTCCTGAGGGCGGGGTTGCGCCCCCCCGGCGCCGCTATACGCTACGCGACCATGCACATCGTCATCGGGGGGTGCGGCCGGGTCGGCCGGCAGCTCACGACGAACCTCGCGCGACAGGGTCACACGGTCTCGGTGATCGACAAGCAGGCGATCGCGTTCGAGCGGCTTCCCCCCGGTTTCGAGGGCCAGACGCTCGTCGGGATGGTGTTCGACCGGGACACGCTGGAAGCCGCGGGCATCAAGGAGGCCGGCGCCTACATCGCCGTCACCAACGGCGACAACTCCAACATCGTCTCCGCGCGCGTGGCCAAGGAGCACTACAAGATCGACAAAGTCGTCGCGCGGATCTACGACCCGCGCCGCGCCGAGATCTACCAGCGGATCGGCATCCCGACGGTGGCGACCGTGCGCTGGGCCGCCTCGGAGATCTACGACCTGCTCTTCCACGGGATCGAGCACGCCGAGCTGGCCATCGGGCAGGGCGCGATGGTGCTGATGCGCGTGGAGGTTCCCGAGCACCTCGCCGGCACGCGCGTGGAGCGGCTCGGCGAGCCGGGCAAGGCGCAGGTGGTGGCGATCGACCGCCGCGGCGTCTGCTCGATCCCCGGGCCCGAGACCACGCTCCAGGGCGGAGACGTGGCGCACGTCATCGTCGAGCGCAACTCGATCGACGCGCTGCGCGAGCGCCTGGGAGAGGACGAGCACTGATGCGAGTCGTCATCGCGGGGGCCGGCAACGTCGGGGTCTTCCTGGCACGCGACCTGTCGAGCCGCCACCACCAGGTCGTCCTGATCGACCAGGTCGCCTCGGTCGCGGACCGCGCGAAGGCGGGATTGCCGGCCGCCACCGTCATCCACGGCGACGCGTGCGAGCCGTGGGTGCTGGAGCGGGCCGAGCTGGCGCGCGCCGACGTCATGGTGGCGGCGACCGGCGACGACGAGGACAACCTGGTGATCTCGCTGCTCGCCAAGCAGGAGTTCGCCGTCCCGCGCGTCGTGGCGCGCGCAAACCACCCACTGAACGAGTGGCTCTTCACCGAGACATGGGGCGTGGACGTCGCGATGAGCCCGTCGCACATCCTGGCCTCGCTGGTCGAGGAAGCGGTCTCGGTCGGCGACCTCGTGAAGCTCTTCCGCCTGGAGCACGGGCGTGTCGCCCTGGTCGAGATGACGCTGCCGGAGGACTCGCCGGTCGCCGGCAGGCACGTCTACGACTTGCGGCTCCCCCACGACGCCTCGCTGGTCGCCCTGGTCCGCGACGGCCACGTGATCATCCCGGAACCCGAGACGCCGCTCGTCGCCGGGGACGAGGTCCTCGCCATCGCGACGACCGAGGCCGAAGAGGCGTTCCGGCAGTCGCTGACCGCCGACTGATCCTCAGCGCTCGCCCGGCGCGAACTCGAACTCCGGGTTCATCACGTGCAGGCTCCCGCGCTCGCCGCCGAAGCGTCCGTTCAGGAAGATGCGGGTCCCGATGCTCAGCCCGGACAGCGCGCTGCGGCCGAGCCACACGGCGGTCACCGTCCCCGTCCCGTCGCTGACGACCGCCTCGAAGGACTCCCGGCCCTCACGCGGGCGCACCCGCAGCAGCTCCACGACGCCGCAGACCCGCGCGACTTCGCGCGGGCGCACGTCGTCGATCGCGACCACGCCGGCCTGCTTGCCGGCCCAGGACCGGATCGTCTCCGCGCGCTGCTCGCCGAGATCCTGCGAGAAGCGCTTGAACAGCCGCTTGAGCATCGTCGTCCTGAGTCTTGGGAACGGGGAGGGCGATGCTATCGTTCTGCCTCACCGACCCGCAACGGATGATGACGCCTCCACTCGCTTCCATCTTCGACGGCTTCGGCCTCCTGGCCGCGGAAGCCGAGATCGACATCCCGCACGTCCTGGTCGTGCTGCTCATCGCCTTCACGTCGGCTCGCGTCGCCGGCGAGCTGGCCGAGCGCCTCGGGCAGCCGGCCGTCGTCGGGGAGCTGGCGGTCGGCTTGCTGATCGGACCGTCAGTGCTCGGCTGGATCCCCCTCACGGGCTCCAGCGGGGACGTCCTGGAGATCCTGGCCGAGCTGGGCGTGATCGTGCTGCTCTTCCAGGTCGGCCTGGAAACCGAGCCCGCCGCGCTGAAGGCGGTCGGCAGGCAGGCGACGGCCGTCGGGGTGCTCGGCATCGTGTTCCCCTTCGTCGGCGGCTTCGGCGTGTCCCTGATGTTCGGCGAGACGGGTGCGCAGGCCGCGTTCGTCGCGACGGCGCTCGTGGCGACGAGCGTCGGCATCACCGCGCGGGTCCTGGCCGACATCGGGAAGCTGGCGACCCGTGAGGCCCGCGTCATCCTCGGCGCCGCGGTCATCGACGACGTTCTCGGGCTGCTCGTCCTGGCCGTCGTCGTCGGCGCGAGCCAGGGGTCGCTGGAGCCCGGCCGGGTCGTCATCCTGCTCATCGAGGCGATCGGGTTCGTCGGCGTGCTGCTGATCCTCGGCTCGCGGGTGAGTCACTGGATCGCCAACGTGATGGAGGCGCCCAAGATCAAGCGCGCGCCGTTCTCGATCTCGCTGATCGTGATGCTGGCGCTGTCGGTAGCCGCGGCGCAGATCGAGCTGGCCGCGATCGTCGGGGCGTTCCTCGCGGGGTCGTTCCTGGCCGGGACGCGCGAGCGCTATTCGCTCGAGCACCAGACCGAGCCGCTCGCCGACTTCCTCACGCCGTTCTTCTTCGTCTTCACCGGCGCCCAAGTCGAGCTGGACTCCTTCACGCGCACCGAGGTGCTCGCGTTCGCAAGCGTGATCACCGTCGTCGCGATCGTGGGCAAGCTGGCCGGGGGCTGGCTCGGCGCCCGAGGGCTCGGGCCCGGCGCGATCGTGGTCGGCGTCGGGATGATCCCCCGCGGGGAGGTCGGGATCATCGTGGCCAGCCTCGGACTGAGCAAGGGGATCATCGGCACCGACTTGTTCGGGGCGGTCCTGGTGATGGTCATCGTGACCACGCTGATCTCCCCGCCCCTGCTGGCGCCGCTGTTCCGGCGCCGGGACGCCCGGCAGGCAGCCGCGGCGGCGGGCGACGGCTGAGCGCGGCCCTTGCCGGGTCTGTGTTGCTTCGATCCGCGCAGACCCCTAGATTCTGCGCGTCTTTACACACCTCGATGGGAGTGAGATGGAAACGGTCCCGTATCTGAGCCTCGGCGCCGCCGTGGCCGGCCTCGTCCTGGCCGCCGCATTCGCCAAGATCGTCAACGCCGCCGACGCGGGCACGGAGAAGATGCGCGAGATCGGCGCCGCGATCCGCGAGGGCGCGATGGCTTTCCTGCGCCGCGAGTACCGGTGGGTCGCGGTGTTCGTCGTTGGCATGGCCGCTCTCATCGCGATCGTGCTGGACTACGGACGCCCGTGGGGAGCGATCGCTTACGTCACCGGCGCCGTCTTCTCCGCGACGGCGGGCTTCGTCGGGATGCGCGTCGCCACCGCGGCGAACATGCGCACCGCGCACGCCGCTCGCGAGGGGAGCGAGAAGGCCCTGCCGCTCGCGTTCCGCGGCGGAGCGGTCATGGGCTTCACCGTCGCGAGTCTCGGCCTGGCGGGCATCTCGCTTGCCTACCTGGTCTTCGTCCGCTGGCTCCAGGTCGAGGACGGCTTCCAGGTCGTGGCCACCTTCGGGCTGGGCGGCTCGTCCATCGCGCTGTTCGCGCGTATCGGCGGGGGCATCTACACCAAGGCCGCCGACATCGGCGCGGACCTCGTGGGCAAGGTCGAGGCGGGGATCCCGGAAGACGACCCGCGCAACCCCGCGACGATCGCCGACAACGTCGGCGACAACGTCGGCGACGTGGCCGGCATGGGCGCCGACCTGTTCGAGTCCTACGCCGGGTCGCTCGTGGCGCCGATCGTGCTCGCCGCGTTGCTCGTGGGCATCAACACCGGGGGCGGGGCCGTCTTCACCGAGTTCGAGCCGCTGTTCCTGTTCCCCATCCTGATCGGCGCGGTGGGCATGGTCGCCTCGATCATCGGCGCGGTGCTCGTGCGCGGCGGGGGCTCGGGGACGCTGGCCTCCAAGCTCCACCGCGGCACGAACGTCGCGATGCTGCTCGCCGCAGCCGGCACGATCGGGGGCGCCTACTGGGTCTTCAGCGGCACCGAGGTCGAGCCGATCTGGCTCGCGGCCACGATGATCGCGGGGCTCGCGGCGGGCTGGGCGATCGGGTTCACGTCCGAGTACTTCACCTCGGACCATTACAGGCCGGTGAAGTGGCTCGCCGGCCAGTCCGAGACCGGACCGGCGACGGTCGTGATCGGCGGCGTGGCGCAGGGGATGATGTCGGCAGCGCCGTCGGTCGTGCTCGTCGTCGCCGCGATCGGGCTCGCCAACTGGTTCGGCACGCTCGCGTTCGACACGACCGGCTTCACGGGCGGCGGGCTGTACGGGATCTCGCTCGCCGCGATCGGGATGCTGGCGACCACGGGGGTCGTCGTGGCCGTGGACGCCTACGGCCCCATCGCCGACAACGCCGGCGGCATCGCGGAGATGAGCGGCCTGCCGCCGGAGGTCCGCAAGGTCACCGACAGCCTCGACTCGCTCGGCAACACGACCGCCGCGATCGCCAAGGGCTTCGCGATCGGCTCCGCCGCGATCACCGCGCTCGCGCTGTTCAAAGCCTTCAGCGTCGCCGCGTCCCCCGGGTCGGCCGAGCTTCCGATCGACATCACCGACGTCGACGTGACGATCGGGCTGTTCCTCGGCGCGATGACGCCCTTCATCTTCGCGGCGCTCACCATGCAGTCGGTGGGCCGCGCCGCCAAGCAGATGATCGAGGAGGTTCGTCGGCAGTTCCGCGAGATCCCCGGCCTCAGAGAAGGACGCGAGGGCGTAACTCCCGAGTACGCCAAGTGCGTGGACATCTCGACGGCCGCGGCCCTGCGTGAGATGGTCGCGCCCGGCGCGCTCGCCATCGTCATCCCGCTTGTGATCGGCTTCATCTCCGCCGAGGCACTGGGCGGCTTCCTCGCCGGCGCGCTCGTCACCGGCTTCGTGCTCGCGATCTTCATGGCCAACGCCGGCGGGGCGTGGGACAACGCGAAGAAGTACATCGAGTCCGGCCAGCTCGGCGGGAAGGGATCGGACGCGCACAAGGCGGCGGTCACCGGCGACACGGTCGGGGACCCGTTCAAGGACACGTCCGGTCCAGCGATGAACATCCTGATCAAGGTCATGACCATCGTGGCGCTCGTCTTCGCCCCCGCGTTCCTCGGGTAGCGAAGCGACCGGCGCCGCGTTAGATTCCGCCCGATGCGCGAACCCACCTTCCGGCGATCCCGCTTCCGCCAGCAACGCCTGATCCGGCTCGGGATCGTCGCCGTGCTGCTGCTCGGCGCGATCACGCTGGTCGCGAACCTCGTCGGCGGCGGCGGCGCGCCGGGCCCCGGCGGCGAGGAGATCGCGCAGGTCTCCTTCAGGACCAAGGCGATCGCGCGCACCGACGCGGGCGGCTTCGAGGGCCCGCGCACGGTTCCCCGCGGCCGCGTCGCGCAAGAGGAGGACGCGATCCGGGAGATGCTCAACGCGTGGTACCAGCAGACCTTCGTGGACCCGGCCGTCTTCACCGTCAGCACCTCGCCGGGCGACGGCGTCTCCTTCCCGCCGGCGAGCGCGCTCGCGCTGTTCACCGAGGAGGCCAGGACCGACGTCGTGGCCGACGTGGACTCCCTGACGCTGGGCGCCGAGCGGACGGGCTTCGCCCGAGTCGACCCGACCCGGGCGCGCGCCACGATCGCGATCTTCTTCGAAGGGGGCGACAAGCCCATGCTCGCGACGGCGTCGGTCGTGTTCGAGGCGACGGCCTCGCCCGCCGGCGCGGGCGAGTACCCGGTCACGGTCTCCCAGCACGCGGACCTTCATTTCGAGCGCTCGGGGAACGGCTGGCTGATCAGCTACTACCAGGCGCGCCAGAAGCAGGACTCGGACGTGCCCGCCTCGCCGAGCGGCGGCCCGGGAGGCGGATCGTGACCGACGAGCCGCGCATGACGCGCCGCCGCGCCGTGATCCTGATGGGCGCGATGCTGGGCGCCTCCGCGGTCCTGTGGACCGCGATCGGCAGCGTCGGCGTCGCCACGGGCCAGGAAGAGACCGACAAGCCGATGGTGATCGCGCGCGCCCACGCCGGGCAGCACGCCCCCGCCTTCACCGAGCCGGTCTTCGTCCTCGTCGTGGGCGGCGACGCTCGCACCGGCGTGGGCGGCCTCTACGACTCGATCCACATCGTCGCCCTCGACCCCGTGAAGCGGCGCGCGTCGATCGTCGGCATCCCGCGCGATTCCTACGTCCAGAGCGCGCACGGCAACGGGATGAACAAGATCAACTCGCACGGCGCGGCCGAGGGGCTGCCCGGCTTCCTCGACACCGTCGAGCAGCTCTCGGGTTGCGAGTTCGACTACTACATGATCACGTCGTTCGAGGGCTTCCGCGGGCCACAGACCGGGAGCGGCGCGAGCTTCGACAAGGGGCCGGGGCTCATCGACGACCTCGGCGGGATCACGATTCACGTACCCGATCCCTTGCCCAACCCCAACCCGATCCCGCTCGATGCGGGCACCTACCGGGTCGGCGGCCGCGGCGCGCTGTCCTACGTTCGCAACCGCTACAACCGGCCGGGCGGCGACTTCGACCGCTCGCTCGCGCAGGGCGAGTTCCTGAAGTTCGTGCTGGCCGAGATGCGGGCGGACTACGAAGCCGACCCGACCACGGCGATCCGCAACATCGCCGCCGCGCGCCGCCACATCCGCATGGACATCCCGGTGACCGAGGCGTTCCGACTCGGGCTCGTGGCGCTGCGGATCAAGCCGAAGAACGTGCGCAACGAAGTGCTCGACGGCACGACGGCCACGGTGAACGGCGCGAGCATCGTGCGCATCACCCAGGGCGGCCTGAACCAGTTGACCGACATCTGCTCGGACGGCCGGCTCGGGGGCTAGGGCCCCGGCGGACATCAGTCGCCGGCGGGGATCGCCTTGCCCGGCTTGCGGAGCGCGGTGCGGATGGCGAGGAGCAGCTCGCGCCTGCGATCGGGCCTCGGCAGGACGAGCACCAGGAACAGCGCCAGGTAGGCGAACGCGAAACCGACGCGGATCGTCGTGCTCTCGAAGCCCAACTGCGCAAGGAACAGCACGAGCAGGCCCGCCGCCTCACCCCGCGAGATCGTCAGGTTGGACAGCACTGCCACCGCGAAGAGCGATTGCGCGGCCGTCAGGAAGATCTCCTCGATCTGGCGCCCGTCGAGCACCATCGCGTGCGACAGCGAGCCGAACGAGATCGCGTAGGCGAGCGGCAGCGTCCCCACCAGCAGCGTCCACTGGTTGACCTTCGAGGACACCAGCGCGCCCAAGCCCTGGTGCGGCTTCGCGCGCAGGACGAAGAGCACGGCGATGATCATCTCGGGCGCCTCGCTGGCGAGCGGCGCGAGCCACTGCACGGCCAGGAACGGCGAGAAGCCCGCCCCCTCGGCCACCTCGACCAGGCCGTGCGCGAACGGCTCGGCGCTGGCGATGATGGCAACCGTGGCGAAGGCGAACATGGCCAGCGTCACCAAACGCCGCCGCACGGCCCCCATGGCGGCGATCACGACGGGCGGTCCGACCAGCTCGGGATGTTCCTGCTCCTCGCGCGCCGTGTGCCAGATGTAGAACGCGAACAGCCCGACGAGCAGCACGGTGTCGACGATGCTCAGGCTGCCGCGAATCACGATCGTGAACGCCCACAGCGTCCCCAGGAGCAGGAACCCAAGCTCGGTCCGGCGCGAGACGGGAAGCACGATGCCCTTGTTGCCGGAGCGACGCCACCACACCAGCACCACGACCGCCCAGCCCAGCCCGATCAGCAGCCGGTTCGCGCCGGTCATGTTCGCGATCGCGAGCTGCCGGCACGTTTCGTGGGCGCCGCACAGCATCTCGTTGCCCACGCGCGCGGCGTCCTGCACGCCGGCCTTCCACGCGAACACCAGGTCCACCGCGTACTCGGGCAGGACCGCGATGAACGCAAGGAACGCGATCGCCAGACCCTGCGAGATGTCGAGCTGCGCGACCTCCGCGGCCCACGAGAGCAGGAACGCCGCGCCGAGGATGCCGAGCCCGAACAGCACGGTCTCGGCGCCCAGCGACAGGTCGAGCACGTCGAGCCGGAGCGCGAACGCGGGGACCGCCAGAAGGCCGGCGCTCGCCATGAGGAGCCACTGGCGGCCCGGGTGCAGGCGCGGAGCGGGCGGCGCGGGATGCGCGGGCGCGTCGGTCACGCCGCGCACGATAGCAGCGCCCACGGCGGTCTTCGCACCGGACGCGTCCCCGGCTGAGACTACGATCCGCGGCGTGGATCCCGAACGCGCGCTCCGCGAACTGGCGTCGGGCGACCACGCCGGCTGCGTGGTCCACGTCGAAGCGATCCCGCCCGCGGGCGCGCGCGACGAGCCCCTCGACGTCGCGCCCGACCTCGCCGTCCGGCTGCGGCGGCTCGGCATCGACCGGCTGTGGGCGCACCAGGCGGCGGGCCTTCGCGCCTGGCGCGCCGGCCGCAACGTCGCGGTCGCCACCGGGACGGCGAGCGGCAAGAGCCTCGTCTACCAGCTCGCCACGTTCGAGATGCTCCTCGCCGACCCGCGCGCGACCGCGATCTACCTGTTCCCGACCAAGGCCCTCGCGCAGGACCAGCTCCGCCACCTGCGCGCGTTCGCATTCCCCGCCGCCCGCGCCGCGATCTACGACGGCGACACCGGCGGCGACGAACGGGCGTGGGTCCGGCGCAACGCCAACGTGGCGATCACCAACCCCGACATGCTCCACGTCGGCATCCTCCCGCAACACGAACGCTGGGCTCCCTTCCTGCGCGCGCTGCGGCTCGTGGTGATCGACGAGATGCATGTGTTTCGCGGCGTGTTCGGCTCTCACGTCGCCGGGATCCTGCGACGGCTCCGGCGCCTCGCGGCGCACTACGGCGCCGAGCCCGCCTTCGTGGCCGCGAGCGCCACGATCGGGAACCCGGCGGAGCTGGCGGGGCGGCTCGCCGGCCTGCCGTTCGACGCCGTCACCGACGACGGCTCGCCCCGCGCGGGCAAGCTCTTCGCTTTCTGGAACCCGCCGCTGCGCCCGGACGCCGATCCCGACGCGCCCGAGCGCTACAGCACGACCTCGCAAGCGGCGGCCCTGCTCGCCGGCCTGGCCGAGCAGGACGTTCGCACGATCGCCTTCACCGGCTCGCGCCGGGCCGCCGAGCTGGTCGCCTCCCACGCGCGCGACCTGCTGGGCACCACTCGCGACGGCCGGGCCGCGCGCGCCGGTCGCGTCGCCTCCTACCGCGCCGGCTACCTGCCGGAGGAACGGCGCGAGGTGGAGCGCCGGCTCGAGTCGGGGGACCTGCTCGGCGTGGCGGCGACCTCCGCGCTGGAGCTGGGCATCGACGTCGGCGGGCTCGACGCGTGCCTGCTGGCCGGCTACCCGGGCACCGTCGCCGCGACCTGGCAGCGCGTCGGACGAGCCGGCCGCGGCCGCGACCGCGCCCTTGCGGTGCTGATCGCAAACGACGACCCGCTCGACCAGTACGTGGTGTCGCACCCGAAGGAGTTCTTCGCGCGCCCGCCCGAGGCGGCCGTCGTCGACCCCGCCAACCCGCACGTGCTGGACGCGCACGTGGGATGCGCCGCCTTCGAGCTGCCGGTCCGGGAAGAAGACGCGGCGTACTTCGGCCCGGGCACGGGGGCCGCGCGCGACCGTCTGGCGGCTGCCGGGCTCCTGCGCGCGCGCGGCCCCCGCTGGGTCTGGAACGGGCGGTCCGGCCCCGCGGCCGGCATCGGGATCCGGGCGGCCGGCCGGACGGTCACCATCGTCGAGGGCTCGACCGGGCGCGTGCTCGGCACCAGCGACGAGGCTCGCGCGCCGCACACGCTGCACCCCGGCGCGATCTACCTGCACCAGGGCGAGCAGTACGCGGTCGGCTCGCTCGATCTCGAGGCGGCCGTCGCACTGGTCGAGCCGTCGCGCGACCCGTGGTACACGCAGGCACGCGACGTGACCGACATCCGGATCGCGGCCGTCGAACGGGAGGCGGCCGCCGGGCGAGCGCCGCTGTTCTTCGGCGAGGTGGACGTGAGCAACCACGTCGTCGGCTTCGTTCGCCGGCGCCTCTACAGCAACGAGCTGATCGACCAGCAACCGCTCGACATGCCGGTCCGGTCACTGCGCACGCGCTCGGTCTGGTACACCGTCGACGCCGGCGTGCTGGCGGAGGCGAAGCTCGACCGCGCGAGCACGCCCGGCGCGGCGCACGCGGCGGAGCACGCCGCGATCGGGCTCATGCCGCTGTTCGCGATGTGCGATCGCTGGGACGTCGGCGGCGTCTCGACCGCGCTCCACCCCGACACCGGCGCCTGCACCGTGTTCGTCTACGACGGCTATCCGGGCGGCGCCGGCTTCGCCGAGCGATCGTTCGTCGCCGGGGCCGAGCACCTTCGCGTGACCATGGAGACGATCGACGCGTGCGCATGCGAGCACGGCTGCCCTTCCTGCGTGCACTCCCCAAAATGCGGGAACGGGAACGAGCCGCTCGACAAGGCGGGCGCGGTCAGGCTGCTGGCGGCGATCCTGCGCGTCTAGGAGTCGCCGTCGGGCTCCTCGCCCTCGCCGGGGATGAGCGCGAGCAGCCGCGTGACGGAGTCCGCGCTTCGTGCGCGCTTCATCAAGTCGCGGACGCCGTAGGACGTAAGGCAAGAGGGACACACGACGTAGTCCGTGGTCCGCCGGAAGACGATGGGCTCGGCCGCTCCGACCGGACGCACACCCGTCTTGGTGATCTCCTCCACCAGGATCGCCCCGCACGTGCACGTGATCGGGTCCATTGCGTCAATGGTAGCCAGAATGAGGAGGAAGCTGCGCCATTGCCTACGCCCGCGCGCCGCGGTTCAGCACGCGCGCCATGTGCGCCGCGCCGACGAGCAGCAAGAGCCCGGCCGCGAGCGCCGCGGCGCCGCTCCGGTCGGCGTACTGGTCCAGCGACACGCGTGTCACGTCGTCGCCGACCGCCAGCGCCGAGCCGTCCGCCCCGCGCACGACGAACCCGCGGCGCTGGTCGTAGGGAAGCGAGGGGTCGAACTCGCCCGTGCAGAACTCGCCGCAGCCGGCCGGCGCGCGGGAGGGCGAGCCTCCCGTGGAACCGCCGCGGTTCGAAGGACGGCTGCCGCCGCGGCCGGTCTCACGAGGCAGCGGCGCGACGCTCTCGACCTCGGGCGCCCGCAACGTCACCGTCCGGGTCGTGCTGCCCTGGGACTCGACGCACCTGCCCGCGCTCAGCACGCACGAAGACACGCCGGGCGTCGTCACCGGCGCCGCCGTCGAACGGAACGCGTAGACCGAATAGGTGTAGGAGCCTTCGTAGCCCTCGGTGGGGAAGAAGTCGTCGTAGCACGTGTAGGCGGCGCTGTGGTCCACCTCGCACCCCTGCCTCCCCGGCTTCGCCGCGTCGAAGGCGACCTCGATCTCCGATCCGTCGGGGTTCTGGCGGACGAAGTGATACTCGACGACGTCGCTGCCGGCCTCGGCCGTCCATTGCAGGCGCACCGACGGCGCGCCGTCCAGATCTCCCTCGACGAGCGGGTCCGCCCACCAACTCGGCGTTGGGGGCGCGTTGTTGACCAGCACCGTGAAGTAGTCGGCCTGCGCGGTTCGACCCTGGGTCCCCGTCACGTCCTGCGCGCCCACGCGGAACTCGAACGTGCCGTTGGGCGTGGCCTTGCCGTGCTTCGGACTCTCCGGGCACCCCGCGGGGGCGCTCGGGAAGGCGCGCGTGTCCCACTGATAGGTCTTGGTGACGCTCGCCGCGTTGATGTCCCAGTGCTTCACGCAGATCCAGGAGCCGTCGTCGACCCGCGTCTCCAGCTCCACCCATTCAAGGTTGAAGGGCGAAGCCGACGCCGTGACGGTCATCTCGATCGAGCGGGTGGCGACGTCGCCGTCTTCGACCTTCACGTCGCAGCCCGAGCCGGCGCATTCGAAGACCTTCGTCACCTTGGTGCTGGACTGGTCCGGCGCCGTCCAGCCCGCGCCCGTGCCCAGACCACAGATCGCCAGGCCGGCGGCGAGCGCGAACAGGCGGCGAGCGTTCATCAGGCGACCGGCTTCGTCGCGACGAGCCGCGCGCGCACGATCAGGCGGTTGATCGAGGTGCCCGGCGGGTCGCAGGTCGTGAGCGTGAGCGACGGCTCGGGCGTCGGCGTGGTGACCGTCCAGTCGTCGGCGGCGGTGATCCAGGGGTTGCCGTGCCCGTCGAAGTCCGGCATGACCGCGTAGATGAAGCGACCGAGGGGGGTCTCCAGCTCGATGCGGTCTCCTTCCTTCAGCGCGTCGAGGTGCCGGAAGGGCTCGCCGAAGCCGGTCCGATGACCGGCGATCGCGATGTTGCCCGTCGTGTCCCCCGGCAGCGCGGTGTTGGGATAGTGCCCGAGCCCCGCGCGCAGCGCGTTGCCGGTGATGCCCTCGACGACGATCCGGTTGACCCCGAGCGACGGGATGTGGAGCTTCGTGAGCGTGTCGCCGGGATCGAACGCGCGGGCGCGATAGGCGGCGGCCAGCGCCGCGGCGTTCTCCTGGTAGTCCTTTTGCAGGTCGTTCTGGATGCGGCCCGCCCACACGTCGGTGACGAACGGATAGGAGGCGAGCCCGACGCCGGCGAGTGCCAGCGCCACGACCACCGACCACAGGAACATGCGGCCGCCGCGGCGACGGCGGCTCGTGTCCAGCAGGAAAGACGTCGACGAGAGCACGCGCTTGGGAACCGGGTCCTTGACGGGTGCGGACGGCCGCCGGGAGCCGACGCCGGCGGTCGGCCAGCGCTCGGCGTCGAAGGAACGGCCGTCGGAGGGGTGCTCGCTCATGTCCTTGTCGTTTCTACCATCGACTTCGGGGCGCCACAGGATGAGGAACGGGGGTCCCGGGTTGGACAACGAACCGCGCCGGAGAAGGTGACGAACCGGGACACTCCTGCCGTCGTTCAGGACTCGGTCGCGGCCCGGCGAGCCTCCAGACGACGGTCCCGGCCGGCCGGGATCTTGCGAAAGTCCCAGGACACGACCCGGTCGGGTCGCAGGCTCAGCCATTCGTGACTCGCCAGGTCGGGAATCGCGACGCCGGGCCAGTACTTGGCGGCGAAGGCCTCCTTGACCGCCGGAAGCTCCGGCCGGTCGCCGGCCGGGGCGAACCGCCCGTAGAGCACGGCGCCGCGCAGCTCGGCGTACTCGGTCCCGGTGTCGACGCACAGCGCCACCGGCGAGCCGGCGGCGACGTCCCGCGCGCGGCGGCTGCGGCGAAGGCTGTTGAACCACACCTCTCCCTCGTGCCACACGAACCACAGGGGCATCACGTGAGGCCAGCCGTCGGGCGAGACCGTGCCGGCCCGGAGCGTGCGGGCCGAGGTCAGCAGCTCGTCCAGCTCGGCGGGGCTCAGGCGAAGCTGCTCGCGTGGGATCGGCACGGCAGCGAGCCTATCCTTCGTCGCGCCGGTAGGTCTCGTGCGCCTGGGTGCTGTCGTGCCTAGGCGTTGTCGTGGTAGCTGAGCAGGTCGGGGTCGACCTCCGCTCGCGCGACGGCGCGGACGAGCCTGCCGTCCCATCCCCGCAGCAGCAGGAGCTGCGGCCGCACCGAGACCTCCACCTCGGCGGTCGGCGACCCCGGCTCGCACGAACAGCGGACGAGCCGCGCCCCGTTGGCCTCGGCGTAGAGCGTGGCCTCCTCCAACGGATCGGCGTCCTGACGCAGGATCTCCACCTGCGCCACCGCGGCAGCGAGCGCCGCCGCGTCGGCCGCGTTCTGTGCCGACGCCCGCGCGTGCAGCATCGAGCCGACGTCCACCGCCGCCAGGCCGGTCAGGCACAGCACGAGCGACCCGGTGGCCGCCACGATCGAGATCGCGCCGCGCTCAGTCGCTTGAGCCATCCGCATCGGGGTCATCTGAGCCGTCGGGGGCTCGCTCGGTCCGCATCGTGACGCTCGCAACGAGCCGGAAGTCATCGCCGATGAAGCGGCCGACGATCGGCATGAGGCCCGGCGCGTAGCGGACGGTCACCGTCACCGGGTCGCCGACCTCGCGCGCGGCGGGGGCCACCTCGACGACGGCGGAGCCGTCGTCGAGGTTCCCGGCCTCCAGGACCCGGGCGCGCGCGGCGTCGCCGTCGGCTCCGACGGCGGCGGCGCGCGCGCCCTCCCGCGCCGCCTGCCTGATCGTCATCTGCTGGGCCACCAGCAGCCCGATCTGCGCGACCAGCAGCATCGAGATCGCGACGAGCGGCAGCGTCGCGGCGAACTCGACCGAGACCGAGCCGCGCTCGCACGAACGAAGGCGAGAACGAAGGTCGCGCATGGGCGCGCGATGCTACCCCGCGCTCGGTCGCGAATCGGCGCGGCGCGACCGGCTCGGGCGAAACTGCTCGGTCTTATCGGCGCTTGGGAAGCGTGGGCAGCGCGCGGGAGGGACGCTTCGAGAAGTCCGGCCGCTTCGGCGGGCTCGCTTTCAGGGCCGCCTTGATCAGCTCGAGCCCCTTCTCGAGCTGGGCGTCCCTTCCCGCGGCGTGGTCCTGCGGCGTGTTGTCCACGTCGTAGTCGGGATCGGTGCCGTAGTTCTCGACCCCCCAGCCCACGTCGGTGAACCAGAAGGAGTACTCGGGCTGCGTCGTGATGCCGTTGTCGGCGAGCCGGTGCTTCGGCGAGATCCCGATCACGCCGCCCCACGTCCGCTTGCCGACGACCGGTCCCAGCTTCAGCAGCTTGAAGCAGTGCGTGAAGATGTCGCCGTCCGAGCCGGCGTTCTCGTCGGTCAGGCACACGAGGGGCCCGCGCGGCGAGTCCTCGGGGTAGGGGTCGGGCGTCCCCCACCGCGCGAGCGCGTAGGCGATCGGCTTTCTCGCCAGCTTCTCCAGCACGAGCTGCGAGACGAACCCGCCGCCGTTGTGACGCACGTCCACGATCAGGGCATCGTGCTCCATCTCCTCCAGGAAGGACCGATGGAACTCGGCGTAGCCGTCGGCGCCCATGTTCGGGATGTGCAGGTAGCCGGCGCGCCTGCGCGTGGCGGCGTGCACGGCGGCCCGGTTCGCCTCGACCCAGTCGCGGTAGCGGGCGGGAACCTCGCTGCGGAGCGTCTTGACGACGACCGCGCGCGGCTTCTTGCCCGCGGCGTCTCCGATCGTCAGCTCCACCCGCTGTCCCGCCTGGTTCACCAGCAGCGCCGCGGGGGGCGTGGCCTCCGACACGGCTCGCCCGTTGACGGCCAGGATCGTGTCCCCGGGGCGGACGTTCGCCCCCATGCCGAGCAGCGGCGAGGTCCCTTCCGGGTCCCAGGGATCGCCGCGCACGACGTGCGAGATCCGGTACACGCCGTCGTCGTAGTCGACGTCGGCGCCGAGAAAGCCCATCGTGTAGGCGGGAGGCTTTCGATGGTCGCCGCCCATGTCGTAGGCGTGCGAGGTTCCCAGCTCGCCCTGCATCTCCCACATCAGGTCGCTGAACTCCAGCCGCGTCGCGACCTTGTCGACCAGCGGCAGGTAGCGCTCGTAGACGCGCCGCCAGTCCACCTTGGACATGTCGGGGGTCCAGAAGTGCTGGGTTTGCAGACGCCACGCTTCGGCGAACATCTGGCGCCACTCGCCGGCGGGTTCGATCGACACACGCACGCGGTCCAGGTCGATCCAACCCGATGCCTTCCCCGGCGCGTCGCCCGCGTTCTGGTCCGGCTTCGTCCCGGCCTTCAGCGCGCGCAACCGCGTGCCGGCCGCGTAGAGCAGCGTGCTCCCGTCGGCCGACACGATGAACTCGCCGACGCCTTCGACGAGCGTTTCGTGCTTCTGCTCGGCGAAGTCGTAGACCTGCAGCTTCCCGCTCGGGGGCTCGTTCGCCCGGCGATCCACGCCGAGCAGCCCCTGCACCGGTCGCTCGGTGAACAGCGCCTTGCCTTTGATCGCGACGACCTGTCCGTAGCGACCGAGCGGGACGGGGAACGCCTCGACGCGGTCGGCGATGCCGTCGAGGTCCACGCGGAGCGGCTCGGCGTCCTTCTTCCCGGCGTCCTTCTTGGCCGCCGTCTTGTCGTCCTTGGAGTCCCCGGTCTCACCGAAGCCCTTCGGCTCGGACACGAACGGCGAGGGCACGTCGGCGCGAAGGGCCAGCGCGTAGGGCTTGCTCGCGCGCGGGAAGTTGAGGTCGAAGAAGTGCGAGTCGACGACCGGGTCGAACGAGCGCAGCGACAGGAAGTAGAGATAACGGCCCTCGGGGTCGAAGGTCGGCGAGTGGTCGTTGAAGGTCGGGTGCGTGACGGTCACCGGCGCGCCGCCGGACGCCTCGACGAGCCGGATGGCGCGCACGCGCCGCGTTTCCATCGCGGCGTACGCCAGCCACGAGCCGTCGGCCGACCACGCGATGCCCGTCATCCCGCCGTGCGGGCTGGAGTCGGCGACCCGAGCGGTCTTGGCCTTGAGATCCACCAGGAGCAGCTCGTTGCGGTGATTGGCGATCGCGACGAGTTCGCCTTTCGGCGCCGGGGCCAACCGGACGACCCTGCCGAGATCCAGCCCGGCGAGGCGCTTCGGACGCGCGCCCGGCTTGTGGACCTCCAGCGTCTCCTCGCCGCCGGCGTCGGAGACCACGACGATGCGTTCGCCGTCGTTCAGCCACGCCGGCAGGCGGTAGCGCGTGGCGGGCTCGTTGCCGACTTCGCGCGTCGGGCCCTCCCACAGCGGCATCGCGTAGGCGCGGCCCCGCGTCTCGATCGCGATCGAATGCCCGGCGGGGTGCAGCGCGGCGCCGTGCAGGTACCCGGCCGCGTCGGCGAACTTGCGATGTCGCTGCGTGCGCGGGCTCGGAAACTCCACCTCGATCCGGCGCGGCTCCCCGGCGGCGGCGCCGAGCACCCACAGCTCGGCCGCGTGCTGGTAGACGATCGTCGAGCCGTCCGTGCGGGCGAAGCGCGCGTAGTACTCGCCGTGGTCGCTGTGCCGGCGAAGGCCGGCGCCGGCCGGCGTACACGAATAGATGTTCCCGATCCCCTCGTGGTCGGAGATGAAGAACAGACGGTCGCCGGCCCACATCGGCGAGGCGAGGTTGCCGCCGAAACTCGCGAGCTGCTTGAAGCGCCCCTTGCCGCCCGCGTCCACCCAGATCCGGCCGACGCGTCCGCCCCGGTACCGCTTCCACTGCGCCGGGTCGAGCGTCCATCGCCCGAGCGCGACGCGCCCGCGGCTCCCGTACGCGACGTCGTGACCCTGGCCGAAGGGGATCCGCTCGGGCTCGCCGCCGCCGGGCGGCACGGTGTGCAGCCACGAGATGCGGCCGACGAACGGCTGCCGCGCATCGGTCCGGAACACGATCGAGCCGTCCGGCGTCCAGCCCGCGACGACCGAGTTGGCCCCCAAGTACGTCAGCCGCTTTGTCTCTCCGCCGTTCGCCGGCATCACGTAGACCTCCAGGTGCATCTCGTCCTGCGAGGAATAGGCGATCCACGAGCCGTCCGGCGAGAGGGCGGGACTCGTCACCGGTCCGCGCCCGGCGGTGAGCCGCCGCGCCACGCCGCCGCCGAGCGGCACCGACCACAAGTCGTCCTCGCAGACGATAACGACGGTGTCGCCGTTCACGGTCGGCCGGCGGAAATATCCAACGTTGCGCATCGCGGTCCTTTCAGGTCTCGGGAGAGAGTGAGATTAGCCATAATGTCCGCCATGGAGTTGCCCCAGCGCGTGACCATCGTCGAGGTCGGCCCTCGCGACGGCCTGCAGAACGAGGACGCGCAGGTCGGGACCGACCAGAAAGTGGCCTTCGTCGACCGGCTGTCGGCCGCGGGCGTACAGCACATCGAGGTCACGGCGTTCGTCAGCCCCACGCGCATCCCGCAGCTCGCCGACGCTGCGGAGGTCTGCGCGCGCATCGCGCGGCTTGAGGGGACGACCTACTCGGCGCTCGTGCCGAACGAGCGCGGCTACGAGGCCGCGCGTGGGGCGGACCTGCGCAACGTGGCGGTGTTCATGTCCGCGTCCGAGACGCACAACCGGCGCAACATCGGCTGCTCGGTCTCCGAGGCCTTCGAGCGGTTCGCGCCGGTGCTCGGCCGGGCGAAGGCCGACGGCGTCGACGTGCGCGGCTACGTCTCCACGGCGTTCGGCTGCCCGTACGAAGGCGCCGTCGCGCCCGAGGCCGTCGTCGCGGCGGCGCGGCGGCTGCTCGCGATGGGCTGCTACCAGGTCTCGCTCGGGGACACCACGGGCATGGGCGATCCCGCGATGGTTGCGCGCACCGTCGCCATGCTGCGCGAGCACGCCGCGCCCGAGCAGATCGCCCTGCACCTGCACGACACGCGCGGCACCGGCCTCGCCAACGCGCTCGCGGGACTGCACGCCGGCGTGACGACCTTCGACGCATCCGCCGGCGGTTTCGGCGGCTGCCCGTACGCACCGGGCGCCACGGGCAACGTGGCCACCGACGAACTGGTCGCCATGTTCGGGCAGATGGGCGTCTCGACCGGGGTCGACCTGGAGCTGCTCCTGCAAGCCGCCGAGGGATTGGCCGCCGCGATCGGCTCGCCCGCGCCGAGCCGCTACCTCAAGGCGACGCGCGCGGACGCCGAGCGGCGGGCGCGCGAGTCCGCCTGAGCGCGCGCGTCAGACGTAGGTAATCGTCCGGCTCGCTTCGAGGGATTGGTTGCCGACGCCGTCGATCGCCGACGCCCTGATCGTGTACCGGCCCGGCAGCAGGTCGAACCCCGCGGACCACCGATACGTGCCGTCGCCGAGGCTCTCCAATGCCGCGTCCGCCTTCCCGACGCGGCCGCCGCGAATCCCGTCGTAGATCTCGACGGTGACGGCGACGACGTCCCGGTTGTCGGTCACCTCGCCGGAGGCGAGAAAGGCGAGCGGCTGCACGTACGTCGCCGGCGTAGAAATGGACACCAGCGGTGCGGTGGCGTCGACCGTCAGGTGAACCGGCGCGCTCGGCGTGCCGAGGGCGCCGCCGGGGAACTCCGGGACGACGGTCAACGTTCGCTCGCCGGTCTTGAAGCTCGCGTACCCGGTGAAGCGGCCGTCGGCGGCGACGCTCGCCGCCCCGACGAGCTTGCCCGCCTCGTCGTAGAACAGCGCGCGCGAGGCGAACGCCGCCGTTCCCGAGACGACGACGAGCCCTTTCGTCAGCGCCCCGTCGGCCGGCCGGTCGACGATCGGGGGATCGTCGGTCGTCTGGGCCCGCACGGTGAAGGTGCGCACGGCCGACGGCGAGCTCGTCCCGACCGGCGTCGAGCTGATCGCGGTGACGGCGTGGTCGCCTTCGGGCATCGGCACGGCGCCCGACCAAAGGCCCGAGCCGTTCGCGGTCAGGCTCGCGAAGGTCGAGCCGCCTTCCCGCAACAGAACGGCGGCGCCGGGCGGGCCGGTCCCGGCGAACTGCACCGTGCCGCCGACCACCGTCGCGCCCTCCGCAGGCTCCGCGATCGCCGGCGTCGTCGGGGTGACGACGTGCTGGGTCCGAGCGCCGGTGAGGTCGCCGTCGTCAGTCACGGTCAGCGTCACGACGTAGGCCCCGGTGCTCGGGTAGGCATGCGTGAACGAGGTGGCCGTCGAGGTCGTCCCGTCTCCCAGGTCCCACGACCGCGACACGATCGTTCCGTCGACGTCGCTGCTGGCGTCCTGGAACGAGCACTGCAACCCGGTGCACGAGACGGTGAAGCCGGCTGCCGGCGGCAGGTTGCCGGCTTCGGCGCCGAAGACCACGAAGCGGTTGTAGGACGCCCCGATGTTCCAGTTGCTCGCGAGGTACTCGCCGGCCTCCGGCGCGCTGTCGAAGTACGTGTCGAACCCGCAGTCGAAGTAGGTGCGATCGGTGCAGCGGCTGATCGTTCCGTCCTGGTGCTTGTCGCCGCCGTCGGGCGAGTAGCACATCACGTCGCTCTCGTCCCAGCAGTGCGCCCCGCTTCCGGTCGAATACGGAGCCTCGTACTGCACCGCGCCCTGGTTGTGCCCGTTCTCGTGCTGAGGGGTGGTGCCGTTCCAGCAGTTCGAGTAGGTGACCGCGTAGGCACCGCCGCCGTTGTTCCAGTTGAGCGCGCTCCCGCGCTCGTCGGGGACGAACGAGCCGACCCCGCAGTACCCCGAGTTCGTCCCGTCCCAGAAGATCGTGTAGTCCACGTTCGAGCGGTCGAACCCCGCGGCGCGCGCCCCGTCGCCGATCGCGTAGAAGTCCGGCCCGGTCGCGGAGAACGCCTGCACGTCGATGTCCCCGAAGGCGTCGCAGAGCACCTTGTAATCGGCGGTCGGCCCGCCCGAGGCGATCGAGTCCTGGTTGAGCTGCCCGTTCATGTTCCTCACGGCCTCGACGATCTGGCTCTTCACCGTCGCGAGGCGATTGGTCCCGCCGGTCTGGTAGCCGTAGAGGATCTGCTGGTAGTAGTCGGTCGCGCAGTACGGCGTGCGCGGCGCGGCGGCGGCGACCGGCTGCTGCTCGCCCTGTGGGATCGGGTCAGGGCCGTGCGTGGTCAGCCGGTGCCCGTCCGGCAGCGTGGTCCGGTAGTGACCGTTGCCAATCGCGACGGTGCCCGGACCGAGCGCGCGGCGCACGTCCGCAGGCACGCCCGACGCCGAGGCGCTCGGGCCGCTCGGCGACGCGAGCGTGCAGAGCGCGACGGAGAGCGTGACCCAGAAGCGAATGCGCACGGTCCTCCCCCGTCGAGCGATCTCGGCTCCAGTCCTGTTCGGCGCGCCTCGGTCCGGTCCCTGCCCGGCTTCGCGCACCGTGTACCGTTAGGCGCACGATGACCGACCTGAAGAAGACCGTCGAACAGGTTCGCGCGGGCGGCGCTCAGAAATACCACGAGGCCGCGGCCGCCAAGGGCAAGCTGTTCTGCCGCGAGCGGCTCGACCTCCTGCTGGACCGCGGCTCCTTCATCGAGGACGCCTTGCTCGCCAACGTCAAGGCCGGCGACCTTCCGGCCGACGGCGTCGTGACCGGCATCGGGCGCATCGACGGGCGCGAGGTCTGCGTGATGGCCAACGACTCCACGGTGAAGGCCGGGTCGTGGGGCGCGCGCACCGTCGAAAAGATCCTGCGCATCCAGGAAACCGCGCAGCGCCTGCGCGTGCCGCTGATCTACCTGGTCGACTCGGCCGGCGCGCGCATCACCGACCAGATCCAGATGTTCCCCGGCCGCCGCGGCGCCGGGCGCATCTTCTCCAACCAGGTCCACATGTCCGGGCAGTTCCCGCAAGTCTGCCTGCTGTTCGGACCGAGCGCCGCGGGCGGCGCGTACATTCCCGCATTCTGCGACGTCGTCGTCATGGTCGAGGGCAACGCGTCGATGTACCTCGGCTCGCCCCGCATGGCCGAGGAGGTCATCGGCGAGAAGGTGACGCTGGAGGAGATGGGCGGCGCGCGCATGCATTGCAGCGTGAGCGGTTGCGGCGACGTGCTCGTGCAGTCCGAGCAGGAGGCGCTCGCCTGGTGCCGCCGCTACCTGTCCTTCATGCCGCTGAACTACGCCGAGCAGCCCCTGGTCGTCCACGCGCGCGAGCCTGCCGAGCACAGGCCGATCGCCGAGATGATCCCCGAGAACCAGAACAAGCCCTTCGACATGCGCGAGGTGATCCTGGCGCTCGCCGACGACGGGTCGTGGCTGGAGATCAAGGAGCTGTTCGCGGCCGAGCTGATCACCGGGCTCGCGCGGCTCGGCGGTCGCGTCGCCGGCATCCTGGCCAACCAGCCGAAGGTGCGCGGCGGCGTGCTCTTCGTCGACTCGGCCGACAAGGCCGCGCGCTTCATTCAGCTCTGCGACGCGTTCAACATCCCGCTGGTGTTTCTGGCCGACGTGCCGGGCTTCATGATCGGCAGCAAGGTCGAGCGCGAGGGCATCATCCGCCACGGCGCCAAGATGATCAGCGCGGTGACCGACGCCACGGTGCCGAAGCTCAGCGTGATCGTTCGCAAGGCCTACGGCGCGGGCCTGTACGCGATGGCCGGTCCCGCGTTCGACCCCGAGGCCACGATCGCGCTGCCGAGCGCGATGATCGCGGTCATGGGGCCCGAGGCCGCCGTCAACGCCGTCTACGCCAACAAGATCGCCGAGCTGCCCGAAGACGAGCGCGCCGCGTTCGTCGAAGCCAAGCGCGAGGAGTACCGCGAGGACATCGACGTCTACCGTCTCGCCAGCGAGCTAATCGTCGACGCGATCGTCTTTCCCGAGGACCTGCGGCTCGAACTGATCCGCCGTCTGGAGTCGACCGACACCCGCGAACGCGCCCGCGCCCCCAAGCGCCGCCCCGTCACCCCGGTCTGACGATGTTCCATCGGCCGGCTCCGCTTTCAGCAAGGCCGACCTGTTCGACGAGGCGCTCGGCGTCGAAATCATGACGACGAGCAACAGCTGACGATGTCGGCCGGGACACCGATCCTCGCGACGCTTCTCGTCGCTCTCATTGGGCTTTCGTCTTGCGCGTCGCCGAGCGGCTCTCCTGAGGCGCCGCCGGACTGGGGACCGCTGGCCGTCGCCCGGGATGATGCTTCGGGCGTGTCCCAGGCGCGAGGGGGGCAGGGACCGCTCACCATCGCGGAGGAGTGCGTGACGCTCACAACGGAAAGCGGAGCCGCCCTCACGCTCGTGTGGCGCAGCGGTCAGACCTCATGGGACGAGACTCGACAGGTGATCGTGTTCGAGAGCCCGTCGAGCGAACGGATCGTTCTCGCCGACGGCGACGTAGTCACCGTCGGAGGTGAGGACGGCGCCCGCGATCCCGATTGGATTGCGGAGCCCCACACTTCCTGCCCGACGACAACCTTCTTCGTCCACGAAGTGACGCAGGCTTCGTGAGGCGGCTCGCTACGCGCGCGGGGTCAGGTCGAGGTCGGGGGGTGGGGAGTCGGGGATGCGCCAGCGAAGGAACTCTTTGTCGTAGACCTCGTGGTAGCCGTTGGCGGCGTCGACCATCGCCTTGAACGCGGGCTCGAATGCGTCCCAGTCTTCGCTCTCGATCGCCTGCTTGACCGCCTCGACCTCGTCGGCGATGAACGCGTCCATGTTCTCGGTGTACTTGGGCCGCAGGAACGTGCCCTTCTGCATGAGGTTCACGGCTTCCTTCAACTGGAAGCGCGCGAGCGGCTTGTTCCTGGCCAGGCCCGCGTAGTAGCACTTCCAGATCCGCTCGCCGACGAGCGGCATGACTTCGGCCATGCCCGGCAGCAGCGGGCCGAGGTCCGACAGGTTGAAGGTACCCTTCCCGGTGTCGATGACGTGGTCGTGCTCGGTGCTCATGTTCCCTCCCCGGCGATTCGTGAGGGGACAATCGTAGGCGATGCCTGAAGCGGGCGTGCTCGACCGGCTCGGCTGGACCGACGACCTCGCGCGTGCGTTCGAGGAGGCGCGAACGAGCCGCGCGACCGTTCCGGGCCGGATCGTCGCGCACCATCGGGGCGGGTACGACGTGCGCACCGCCGACGCCGAAGTGCTCGCCACGCCCTCGGGGCGGTTCCGGCATCGCAACCGGTCGCTTCCCGTGACCGGCGACTGGGTCGCCACCGTTCCCACGACCGGCGCACGCGTCCTAATCGACGCGGTCTTGCCGCGGCGCACGACGATCGCGCGCGTCGCGGCGGGGTCGCGCTCGCGGCTCGCGCCGGCCGTCCACGAGCAGGTCTTGGCGACGAACGTCGACGTGGTGTTCGTCGCGGTGTCGGTCAACCTCGATCGGATCGAGCGCCGCGTCGAACGGTTCCGCACGCTCGTGTCCGATCCCGGTATCGAGACCGTCGTGCTGCTGACGAAGGCCGACCTCGCCGCGGACGCCGACGTCGACCTCGCTCGCCTCGCGACCGTCATCCCCGGCGTACTTGTCCTGCCGACCAGCACGATCTCCGGCGAGGGGCTCGGCGACGTGCGCGCGGCCGTCGCGCCGCGCCGCACGGGCGTGCTGCTCGGCCCGTCCGGCGTCGGCAAGAGTTCGATCATCAACGCGCTCGTCGGCGATGAGGTCCGCCACGTGGGCGAGATCCGGTCGTGGGACTCGCGCGGGCGCCACACCACCGCCGCACGCGAGCTGATCCTGCTCCCCGGCGGCGGCTGCCTGCTGGACACGCCGGGTCTGCGCGAGGTGGCCGCGTGGGAAGGCGCGGCGGCCGGCGCCGTCTTCGCCGACGTCGAGCGGCTCGCCGGGCAATGCCGCTTCCGCGACTGCGCGCACGACAACGAGCCCGGGTGCGCCGTGCTCGCGGCGGTCGAAGCCGGAGAGCTGGCCGGCGACCGCGTCGCCCGCTACCGGGCGATGCGCCTCGCCGCCCGGGCCCGCGGCCCCTCGGCCGGCGGCACGACGTAGCTCGATCGAGCGTTTCGCGCCGCTTCGCTCAGGCTTGCGCTCGCCGCTCCCGTCCGTATCGTGCACGCGTCCGGACGAAACCGTCCCCACCTCCCTCCTTCCTCGCGCACCTTCCCGTCGCACCTCGTCAGGAGGGAAAACCGATGAGACCGATCACCCGCCGGCTCGCTCGCGCGAGCCTCGTGTCCGCCGTCGCCCTGGGCGCGCTGGCGAGCGTGCTGCTCCTCGCCGCCCGGGGCGACGACCACCAGAGCAAGCCCCGGCCGCCGGCACTCGCGGAGCCGGCGGCCCGCACGCCCGACGACGACGGCGCCACCGTGCCCGTCGAAGCTCGCGGCACGACCGCGCTCACGTGCGCCGGCGGCTGGACGCCGTTCGCCAACCCGGTCGTTCACTACGGCCTGTGCATCCCGCCGGGCTGGGGCTTCTCGGACTTCACCACGACCGGCCCGATGACGGACATCCCGCGCCGGATGCTCAACAACCTGCACCTGCTGAGCGCCGACGCCTTCCCGTGGACCCCCGGCGACTTCCCGTTCGACCTCGTGCGCGAGCGCGGCGTCGTCGACGTCGAGCTGAACCTGCTCCCGTCCGACGCGCCCGCGTCCACCGAGTGCGAGCCGGCCGATCCGCGTCGCGTCGGGACGCTCACGTTCCTGACGTGCGCGCAGGCGTACGACGACCTCGGTCAGCCCGCCGAGGCGGGCGACGTGTACGCGACGAAGATCGTCGTGCCGCTGGTCACGACGCCCGAGCGCATCGGGCCGGGCCCGTCGCTCGCCGGCGCGCGACTGCTCGTCATCGTTCGAACGGCTCGCCCGATGACAGAGGAGGTGAGCCTGCCGTGGCGCGTCGTCGACAGCATCCGGCCGCTTTGAAGCGCGGCGCTGCGCTCGCCATCGCGAGCGTGCTCGCGGTAACCGCGTGGCCGGGCCAGGCCGGCGCCCACAACGTCTGGGAGGGCGCCTACCGCAAGTGGCCCTGGAAGGCGGGCAAGAGCCGCGCCATCACCACGCTTCCCGGCGAGTGTCCCCACTGCCCCGGGCGGCTGTCCAGCTCGGCGTGGAAGGCGATCGACGTCGACATGCGCTACGAGACCGTCTACTCGATCGGGCCGGGCACGGTCGAGCGGTACGAGCCGAGCGGCGGCGCCGCGGGCGCCTACGTGCGGATCAAGGACGACGACGGGACGTTCTTCGTCTACGAGCACCTGAGCAACGTCCTGGTTCGCAAGGGGCGCGTCGACCCGGGCGAGCCGATCGCGGTGAGCGGCTGCTCGGGGAACTGCTCGGGCGCGCACCTGCACGTCCAGCGCAACGACGCGGCGTCCTTCCAAGCCAACGCGCTCGGGCTGCCCCGGCTGTCCGGCCACGGCGGTCCGAACGATCCGCTCGCGAAGACCGCCTACGAGAGCGACAACGCGGGCCTCGGGCGCACGGCCGACGGCGCCAACCAGCAACGGATCGTGGACGCCTATTACGCGGCGGGCGGCTACGACCTTGGCGTCACCGCCGACGTCGGGGGTTCCTGGACGCCGTGCCGGCACGGCAAGGGGGGCACCTGGTTCCGCTATGCCTGCGACCGGTCCGGCTCGGTTCGCGGGAGCGCGCAGACATTCCTCGGTCCGGGGGAGCGGCCGCTGGCGATCATGAACGATCGCTGGGGTGAGGCCTACGTCGTGCCGACCCGCATCCTCGCCGCGTACACGACCCCCTTCGGCGACGCCGAGTGGGTAGACCTGATCGGGTATCCGACCAGCAAGCGGCGAAGACTGTCGCCCGACACCTACCGGCAGGACTTCGCCGCCGGCCACGTCCTGGAGTTTGCCTGGTGCGAACAGCACGTCTTCGTCAAGGGATCGTTCGCGGCCGCTTATCGCTTCTGCGACTGACGCGCGTCCGCGTACCCTCCCCCCAAGCCCCTCCCGGGCGGCGGCCGAAGGGCCGCCGCCCGACCCCGCTATCGTGTGCGCTCGATGCCACACGCACGGTCGGGCGACGCGCGCATCGCGTACGAGGTCGCAGGCGAGGGCGAGCCGCTGCTGATGATCATGGGCTTCGCGACCGACGCCCGGATGTGGATGTTCCAGCTCCCCGCGCTCACGCAGCGCTTCCGCTGCATCACGCTCGACAACCGGGGCGTGGGCGGCTCGCCCTACGTGCCGGGCGACCTGACGCTCGAGCAGATGGCGGCCGACGCGCGCGCGGTGCTCGACGCGGAGGGAATCGGCCGGGCGCACGTCATGGGCATCTCGATGGGCGGCGCGATCGCCCAACACCTCGCGCTCGATTCGCCGGACCGCGTCGACCGGCTGATCCTGGCCGCCACGTGGTGCCGCGCGAACCCCTACCTGCCGCGGATGGCTTCGGTCGGCCGCACCCTGCTGCGCGACTCCGGCCAGGCGTGGGTCGTCCGGGCTTCGATGCTGTGGCTCTTCACGCCTCGATTCCTGCTGGAGTTCGGTGAAGCGCTCGACCAGATCGAACGGATCGCCGCCGACATGGGGATGCAGCCGGCCGTCTTCGACCAGCAGGTCGAGGCGATCCTGCGGCACGACACCGCGGGGCGCCTCGCGTCGCTGACGGTTCCCACGCTCGTGCTCACCGGCGAGCGCGACATCTTCGTGCCGACCGAGCTGTCGGTCGAGACCGCCGAAGCGATCCCCGGCGCCGAGCTGGTGGTCCTTCCCGGCGGTCACGCCTTCAACGTCGAGCACTTCGCCGAGTTCAACGAAGCCGTGCTCCGCTTCCTGTCGCGCGAGCCCGGCTAGGAGACGCCGCCTGCTTCGGCGGCGCGAGCGAAGGAGACCAGCGCCCGCGCCAGCTCGCCCGGGTGCTCGAGCTGCGGGTTGTGCCCGCAGTCGTCCAGCACGATCAGGTGCGCGCCGGGCAGCTCCGCGACCGCCCGGTGGCCGATGCCGACCGGCACCGCGCGATCCTCCTTCCCCCAGATGAAGGCGGCCGGGACGCGCACGGCTCGCACCACGTCCCACGTCTGCAACCGCCGGGCGGTCACCGCGGACAGCATGTGCCGCTGCGCCAGCAGGTTCGCCCGCTGCAGGTCCGGGCTTCGGCCCCGGCGCCGCGCGTGGTCCTCCAAGAGCGCCCGCGTCCCGGCCGACAGGCGCGACGGATCGACCATGTTGCGCGCCACGCTCTCGGCGACCTGCGCCTCCGGCGGCCGCCGCCACGCGGCTCGCATCAACGCGACCCCGACGCCGGGCAGAGCGCCGAGCGTGAACACGAGCGTCGTCTTGATCGACGGCGGCGGCCCGTCGTTGGGCAGCGTCGGCGCGAGCGCCGCGAGCGCGACCGTGCGCTCCGGCCAGGCGGCGGCGAAGTGCAGCCCGACCAGCCCGCCGAGCGAGTTGCCGGCGACGATCGCGCGCTCGACGCCGATCGCGTCCAGGAACGAACGCACGCCGCCGGCCAGCCACGCCGGCGAGTACGGGCCGGGCGGCGCGCTCGACCGCCCGAAGCCGGGAAGGTCCAGCGCGATCGTGCGCCGGTGCTCTCCCAGCGGCCCGAGCACGTCGTTCCAGTGGTCGCGGCACCAGCCGATCCCATGGAGCAACAGGAACGGCGGTCCCGGTCCTTCGCCCGACTCGACCCAGCGAAGCTCGGCCCCGCCGGCGACGACCGATCGCTCGGCGATCACTCGCCCAGCAACGACCGCGCGATGATCAGCTTCTGGATCTCGCTCGTGCCGCCGCCGATCGAGAGCAGCTTCGCGTCGCGGATGGATCGCTCGACGGTGAAGTCGCGGATGTAGCCGTAGCCGCCGAAGATCTGGACGGCCTCCTGCGCGTTGTGCATCGCCGCCTCCGCGACGAGGTACTTCGCGATCGAGGCCTCCTGCATGTGGGGCCGGCCCTGCTGCTTGAGCCACGCGGCTCGGTACAGCACCCAGCGCGCCGCGTCGGCCTGCACGCGCATGCGCGCGAGCTTGTCCTGGATCATCTCGAACTGCGCGATGGGCTTGCCGAACGCCTGCCGCTCCTTGGCGTACTCCACGCACGCGCGGATCTGCGCCTCCATCCCGCCGAGCGACGCGGCGACCATGACCGTGCGCTCCCAGTCGAAGCATTCGAAGGCGACCTTCCACAATGCCGAGCCCTCGGGCCCGAGCATCTGCGACGCCGGCACGACCATGTCGTCGAAGTGCAGCTCCGAGGTCGGCGAGGAGCGGTTGCCGCTCTTGTCCAGGTGCTTGCCGATCGAGAGCCCGGGTGTGTCCTTGTCGACGATGAAGCAGGACATCCGCTGGGAGGACGCCGCCTCGGGGTCGGTGACGGCGAGGACGCTGATCACGTCGGCGATCGGGCCGTTGGTGATGAACGTCTTCGACCCGTTGATGACGAAGCGGTCGCCGTCGCGGCGTGCGGTCGCCGTGATCCCGGCCGCGTCCGAGCCGGCGCCCGGCTCGGTGATGGCGAACGCGCCGACCCATTCGCCGCTCGCGAGCTTGGGAAGGTACCGCTCCTTCTGCTCGTCGGTGCCGTGCAGCCAGATCGGCACCGCGCCGATGCAGATGTGCGCGCCCAGCGACAGCAGCAGACCCGAGTCGCGCCCGCCCTCTTCCAGCGCCTCCAGCGCCAGGCACGTCGTGACGACGTCCGCGCCCTGGCCGCCGTGCTCCTCCGGGATCGGCAAGCCCGCCAGCCCGAACTCACCGACGGCTCGCCACACCTCCGGGTCCCAGCGGCCGTCGCGATCACGCTCGTCCGCGCCGGGCCGCACCACGCGCTCGGCGAAGTCGCGAACGGACGCCTTGAAGGCGAGCTGCTCGTCGGTGAAGTCGAAGTCGAGCGCCATCGCCGCCCGCGCGCTACGCCCTGCCGAGCAAGCGGCGCAGCAGCGCGCGCATGCCGCGCGGCTCGACCAGGCGAGCCACGACCACCACGCCGAACAAGCCCGAGACGGCGACCATCAACGCCAGGATCCCGACGAAGGTCCACTCCAGCAGGTTCCAGGACTCAGCGTGCACGCTCGCTCCTCACGGGGTCGGATGGCGCCGGCACCCTAACATCCGCATCCGGGTGTGGCCGCCCCGCCCAATCGGGGCCGAGCAGCGTCGACCGAATCGCGGCCTCGCTGGGCACGCCGGAGGCCCGCCAGCGGATCGAAAGGTCCCCGTCGGCGATGAACAGCGTCGGCACGCGCTTGACCCCGTAGCGCTCGGCCAGGCTCCGGCGCTCGGCCGCGTCGATCGTGACCACGTCCACCTCGGGCAACTCGGCGGCCAAGCGCTCGATCCGGTCGCGCACGATCACGCACGGCGCGCAGCCCTCGCCGGAGAATTCCACGAGCACCGCGGCCGGGCGGTCGCGGCGCGCGATGCCCAGCTCCGACCGGCTGAAGCGTCCGCCGGCCTCGCTGAAGCGCCCCTCACGCCTGCGCCACGCCCACGCCAGGAGCGCCGTCGCGACCACGACGGCCAACCCGATGCCGAGCCGCAGCGCCACCTACGCTCCCTTCGCCAGGAAGCGTTGGGAGAACAGGTAGATCTCGCACCCGACGCAGAGGCCCGTCGCGGCGAGCAGTCCCTGGAGCGCCGCCACCAGGAGCGCCAGCACCCACCCGAGCGCGGCGGCCCCGAGCAGGAAGGCGATCGACCCGAGGCCCAAGACGACGAAGCCGAGCGTCTGCGCGAAACGGGGCGGCGGCTCCGGTTCTGGATCGACCCCCATCCGCAGCCCGAGCTTCTTTGCCGAGCGATACGCCGCGCCCAGCGGCGAGTAGCGCAAGCCCAGCACCGACCCCATCCCGACGGCGAGCGCCATCGCCGGGACCAGCACCCAAACGTCCAGCACGAAGCCCACGAGCAGCACGACGGCCGACAGGCCCGCGCCCCCGCGCACGGAGTTCTTGTCGACCATCCGCTGCGTCCCGCCGCTCACCGCCATCGCACGACCTCCCTGCACGTCGGGTCCCCCCAGGCGATGGAGGTCACGACTTCGACGAAGACCTCCGCGCCGAGCGCTCTCATCACGCCTTCCTTCAGCGCCTTGTCCAGCGAGCACGCCAACTCCGGGTGCTTGGGCGCGATCCCCTTGAACGGACAGTCGAGGTCCTCGATCTCGACCCAGTTCTCCCCGCTCTCCACCACGCGGATGCCGCCGGAGACCTCACCGAGCGACTCGACGAGCGCCTTCACCTGGTCCTCGAAGGCGAGCCCGTCAGCCTGCACGCCGTGCTTGCGCCCGAGCCGCTCGCCGGCTTCGAGCGCGATCTTGCGCGCGGTGCCCGGAGCGGGCGCCGCCGCTTCGATCAACGTGGCCAGCACGTCGCTGACGAGCTGCGGCCCGTCCTCGACGTGGGTCGGCGCCGCCTGGTAGATCTTCGCGGGCCGCCCCCCGTTTGCGTTGCGCCGGTAGGACGCCGTCGCGAGCCCGGCGGCGACGAGCACGTCCAGGTGCCCGCGCGCGACATTCGAGTGCACGCCGGCGACCTGCGCGGCCCGGCGCACGTCGCACGGCCCGTGCGTGCGCAGGTGCTCGAGGATCTCGACCCTCGTCGGCGTCGCCAGCGCGCGCGCGCGGGCGGCATCCGGAGGCGATAAGTCGGTCGTTGCCATTCCCATCCCCGCTGCTCAGAGGTAGTTTACACGGTTCCTACTGTATAAAACCCCTCGTCTCCGGGCAAGTGTCATGCGGCCAGGTCCCCGAGGTCCAGGCGCTTGCCGTCGAGGCGCACCGTCAGGATCACAGCCCCCGCGCGCAGCGTCAGCCGCGACGGCCTGAACCCGCCCGGCAAGGACGGCAACGTTGCCGACCGCTCGGCCTCGGCGCGCGCGCGCTCGGCCAGAGCGGGCGGGGGCGGTTCGCCGTCCACGAGGACCTCCTCGGGAATGAATCGGAGCACCTTCTTCTCCAGCACCAAGCGGCCGGTCGCGTCGATGCGACGCGTGGCCCCCAGGAACGTGCGGTCGGCTCGGATCCGCACGCGGTTGCGTCCGATGCGCACACGCGCGCGCTCGTCGCGCTCGGCCAGCACGCGCTCGATCTCCTCCTGGGTGACGATCGCCGACACGTTGCCTTCCCCGACCGAGACGGAGAAGTCGCCGCCCAGCAGCCCGCCGTGAACCTCGAGGTCCCGCATCTCGATCGAGACCTCCGCGAACGTCACGTCTTCGATCTGCACGTCGGTCGCGGCGATCGACAGCCCCGGCAGCGAACCGCTGAGGATGTTCGTCACGATCGGAAAGACGGCGAGGTCCACGGCGGGGGCTTCGCGCAGGCCGAAGGCGCGTTGCAGGCCGCCGGCGATGCGGCTTTCGGCGATGCGCTCGGCGACGACGTTGCCCGCCACGAAGAGCCCGCCGAGGACGAGCGCGACCACGAGCAGACGCCGGAGGACCCGAGGCACTCAGCGCACCAGCAGCCTGAACCCGTAGAAGAACGCAGGCGCGGCGAGCACGACGCCGTCGATGCGGCGCAAGCTGATCGCCCGCACGCCCGCGCTCCCCGCGAGCGGCATGGTCCGCTCCAGCATGACCGTGACCGCGCGCGCGAGCTGCACCGCGAGCGCGACGAGGACGGCGAGTCCGGCTCGCGCGGCCAGACCGATCAAGTCCTGGCGCACGAGGCTCATCGCGAGCGCTACGACGAGCGCCGCGCCGACGGCCGCGGCCGCCTCCCGCGCGGGGCGATCTCCCCGCCACAAACGAACCGCGGTCGCGGCTCCGAGCGCGCTGAGGGCGAAGACGATCAGAACGACGACGAGCGCCCGGCCGCCGGCCATCCCGCGCGTCGAGACGAGGAACGCGCCCGGCAGCCCGACGAGCGCGATCGGCACGACCGAGTACGCCAGGCTCTCGGTGACGTCGGCTCGCTGCTTGCGCGCGAGCTGCTCGACGAACAGCGCCAGCACGGCGAGGCCGATCACGAGGGGGTACAGGCGCGGCGCGCTCCCGCCGTCGAACACCGACACCACCACGAGCGCCGCGACCCCGAGGGTCGTGACGACCGCCGACGGTCTGATCCCCCGCGCGCGGCTCATGCGAAGAAGGTCGCCGGCGGCCGGCACCAGCACGGCGATCACGGCGACCACCAGGCCGGGCGAGCCCGCGAGCGAGGAGGCGAACGCCACGCCGACCCACATCAGCAGCGTCCACATGCCCTCAGGCCTCCACCGCCGCCAGCATGTCCTGGATCTCAGTGACCAAGCGGCGGGCGAACGTGGGCGTGAAGCCGTCCTCGGCATGGCCGAACGGCTCCAGGATGACCAGGCGCTTCGGCTCGCCGGCGCGCTCCAGCAGCAGCTCGGCGTCGGCGGGTGGGAAGAAGTGGTCGTCGGCGCCGTGGATCAGCAGCAGCGGGACCGGGGCGATCCGGCCCACGACGTCGGCCGGCGGCTCGGGGTTCCCCCATTCGGTGTGGATGGTCGTGCCCATCAGGCGGCGCGCAAGCGCGCGCCCGACGGAACTGGTGAAGACCCACGTCATCCGGCGCACGGCTTTCGACTCGTGCTCGACCCAGCCCGCGGGCGAGGAGATCGCGACCACGGCGTCGGGGTCTCTGTACCGGGCCGCTTCGAACAGCACGGCGATCCCGCCGAGCGAGGCGCCGACGGTGACGACGCGCGTGAAGCCGGACGCCCGCGCAAGGGAGATCACCGCCCGGACGTCCATCGGCTCGCTGTTGCCACCCGTGCACGCGCCGCCTGAGCCGCCGTGTCCCCGCAGGTCCAGCGCGAAGACGGTGAAGTGACCGGCGAGCGCCTGCGCGAGCAACCGCCACTTGCTCTTCAGCCGGTAGGCCATGAACCCGTGCACCAGCACCAGCGCGACGTCCGGGTTCGATCCCAGCCGCGAGCCGGCGATGCGGACCCCGTCCTCGGTCTCGCACCAGAAGTGCTGGTGCTCGACGGTGTAGCCGCCGGCGTCGGGCTGGGCGCGGTACTTCCACCGGCGCACCTGGCCTCGCAGGCCGGTGCCCGACGATCCCCTCTTCTGTGACGACTTGCTTCCCTCCACGGATCGCCTCCCGTGTTTGAGGGGGCCTGCGTGCTCTGCTACTTTGACCGCCGGACGCAGAACGATGCAACTGCGCCGGCCCTTGGGCAGTCCACCCCCTCCGACGACGGGGCCCGCAACGGAGCGGGCGGGGCGCCCGAGGGCTTCGTCGTTCAAGGGATCTCATGGCACGCGTGCTGATCGTCACCGACAGGAGCGATGACCTCCTGGGGCTCGCGCGCGGCCTCGAGCACGCGGGCCATAGCGTCCGCTTCGGGTCCCTGACCGAGGTCGCTGCGCTCCGGCCCACCCTCGCGGGGGACCCGCCGAAGCCGCCGAGCGTCGGAGACGCGCACGTCGCGATCGTCGACGCGGCCAAGGACCTTTCGCGAGGCCGCGACGCGTGCCGCGCCTACCGCTTCGCCGAGATCGAGGTCCCGCTGCTGGCGATCGTGGATCCGGATTCGGTCGATGCCGTCGGACCAGACTGGGAGATCGACGACTTCGTCACCGACGCCGAGCGCACCGGCGAGCTGCTCGCCCGGCTGCGCCTTGCCATCGGCTCGCAGGTGCTGGACTCGGCCGGGACGATCCGGCTCGGCGACCTCACGGTCGACCCCGAGTCCTACCAGGTCCGCATGAAGGGCAAGCCGCTGGACCTGACCTACAAGGAGTTCCAGCTCCTGCTCTACCTCGCCCGCCGCCCGAGCCGCGTCTTCTCGCGCCATCAACTGCTGCAAGAGGTCTGGGGCCAGGACTTCTACGGGGGCACGCGCACCGTGGACGTCCATGTCCGGCGCCTGCGCGCGAAGTTCGGCGTCGAGCACGAGTCGATGATCGTGACCATTCGCAACGTCGGGTACCGGCTCGACGCGGAACGGAGCCGCTGATGGTCGAGCGCGACGTCGACTACGTCCTGCGGACCGTCGAGGAACGCGACATCCGCTTCATCAGGCTGTGGTTCACCGACGTGCTCGGCTTCCTGAAGTCCTTCGCGATCACCCCGGTCGAGCTGGAGGCCGCGTTCGACGAAGGGATGGGATTCGACGGCAGCGCCATCGAGGGGTTCGCGCGCGCGCGCGAGTCCGACATGCTCGCCCGCCCCGACCCGTCGACGTTCCAGATCCTGCCCTGGCGCCCGGACGCGCGCGGGGTGGCTCGCATGTTCTGCGACATCATGACGCCCGAGGGCGAGCCGTTCGCCGGCGACCCCCGCGCGGTGCTTCGCAGGACCGTGGCGCGAGCGCGGGAGATGGGCTTCTCCTTCTACCTCGGTCCGGAGCTGGAGTACTTCTACTTCAAGGACTCGGCCGGCACCGAGGGCCTCGACGCCGGCGGCTACTTCGACCTGACGCCGCTCGACATGGCCAGCGACTTGCGCAAGCGCACGGTGCTGTACCTGGAGCAGATGGGGATCAGCGTCGAAAGCGTCCACCACGAGGTGGCGCCCTCGCAGCACGAGATCGTGCTGCGCGACGACGAAGCGCTCACGATGGCCGACAACGTGATGACCGCACGGCTCGCCGTGAAGGAAGTCGCGCACGAGGCGGGGATCTACGCGACCTTCATGCCGAAGCCGATTCAGGGCGCGTGGGGCTCGGGCATGCACACGCACATGGCGCTGTACGAAGGCGACACGAACGCCTTCGCCGATCCCGAGGACGAGCTGGGCCTGAGCAAGGTGGGCAAGGCGTTCATCGCCGGGATCCTTCAGCATGCGGGCGAGATGACGCCCGTGCTCAACCAGTGGGTCAACTCCTACAAGCGGCTCGTCCCCGGTTACGAGGCGCCGGTGTACGTGTGCTGGGCACGGCGGAACCGCTCGGCGCTGCTTCGCATCCCCGGCACGGACCGTCGCGACGACGTGCGTGTCGAGGCGCGCTCGCCCGACCCCGCGTGCAACCCCTACCTCGCGTTCGCCGTACTGCTCGGCGCGGGCCTGCACGGCGTGGCCGAGAACGCGACGCTTCCGCCGGAGGCCACCGAGGACATCCACTCCATGACGCCGGCCGAGCGCCGCGCCGCGCAGATCGAGTCGCTGCCCGAGGATTTGTTCGAAGCCGTCAACGCGATGGAGCGCAGCGACCTCGTCCGCGAGATCCTCGGCGAGCACGTCTTCCAGTACGTGATCCGCAACAAGCGGGCCGAGTGGGCGGCCTATCGCGCCTACGTCTCCCCCTGGGAGATCGAGCGCTCCCTGCCGATCCTGTGACGAGTCCGCAGGGTGTCATCGACGTGAACGACATCGATACCTGTCGCGCGACGCAAAGTGGAACAGCACGACTGACCCCACCAACAACGCCGCCCACACGCGGTGTATGGCTTCCCAAGAAGGGTCGAGCGGCGAATCGCGGAAGAGTCTCCACGGCACGGGCAGCATCCAGGCAAACGCAAACAACGCCATCTGGGATGCCGCTCCTAGTAAGCCTGGGACGGCACGACCCAAGCGGCTCGGAACGAGGGCGGCGACGCCAATACCCAGTGCCGTCAATGTGCTGCCTTCGAGCAGAAGCCCGGATGCCATGCCACGCGCATTCAGAAGAATTCTACCTCCCGGCAGGAGCACAGCGCTCAAGAGGAAGACGGCCACCAATACTAACGAGGGCGCTACAAATGCCAACTTCATCGTCCGGCCCCTCGTTCTCGTCGCGCATCCCGCCTCGATGAAAGGATCCTCCAACGCATACGGAACAGTCACGAGGAGTGGCAAGAACGCAAGCCGCGCTGCTCGTGACGCGCCGATGAGATCAGGAAACTCGCCCCGTTCTCTAAGGAGGAGGGCGGCGACGCTCATCGCGAAGCCAATGATTGTGATTCGCCAGTAAGGACGTTTCAATGCTCCCCGTACAAGCCCGTTCATCGACATGGCTGCGTCGAGGTTTCCGAGTCAGTCTCAACTCTGAGCCGCGCCCTGAGGGCTTCGGCCTGGATCGGAGCCAGCGCCGCATCCTCGATCAACTGGTCGGGAGTGCGTAACTCACGCAGGTCCAAGAGTTCAAGTGCCTTGGACGTCGGAGTGCGAGGGCTCGTGAGGAGGCGCCAGTTCGCTGCAAGCACTGCCCGAACTTCCTCCTCCGGACGTTGCATCAGTTGCGCGCCGTAGTTGATCTCACGTTTGTCCCAATTCACATATGTCTGGCCCAGCCCCCCAAACAGAGATTGGACCGCCGAGAGCGACGCCCCTCCGGCCTCGCCCGATGTGACACCCCAGGGCTCGCTTTCGATCACTCCTCGAAGCGAGGCTCTTGAGGCTGCCGTCGCCTGTCCGGCCAGCCACGCAACAGTAATCGCTCTCGCCTGTCCAGCCATCGTGCAGGTTGCGAAAAACCGACCCTCAACCCGAGGCCCCGGGTGCAGACCGACAACGCGGGATGCTGCGTCCACAGCAAGAGCTAGCTCGCTCGAGCGCTCAAAGGGACGAAGGGTCCATGAGAAGCCGGGATGAAGATTCCCATCGTAGCGCCACTCCTCGCCGCTGCTGCTCCGTACCAGCATGTGCGCCGGCAATGAGGAGACCACATCCTCCTCCAGTCGCTCGAGTTCCGGTTGTTGCACGACTGCAAATCCTGCGTCGCTCGTCGGTGCGAGCCGCAACACTCCTTCGACGGGCGCAGTCCAGACAGGGATCCACGACTCGTAGCCGGGAAAGGCGCAGTAACGCACGTCCCTGCGCACCACACACGACAGCGCAGCCTGGCCCGTCGCCAAGGAGGCGGCCTGTCGCTCCGCGTCATCCGCCGTCAGTCCCGTTGAACCAATGATCTGTATCGGCACGCTGCCCACCAACACGCCGACGCACGCCATCGCAATCATCACCGACGTCCGAGTCCGCCGTTCGCGAAGCATCAAGAGCGCGGCAACCGAGGCCGTGAGACCCAGAACATAGGCGACATGGGCGCCAGCCGGTCGACTGAGCAATGATGGCGGGAGGATCGTCGTCGGGGGAGGCACGAACAATGCGAACCAGGCAGAAGGACCCGATCGCACTGCGCCAGAGGCAAAGCCGGTATAGGTGAGCCACACATCAACGATGGCAAGCCCTGCAGCAACAAGAGGAAGCGCGCGCAATGAGCGCAGGAGGGCACCGGTTGCAATGGCCACTACGCCAAGCAGCGCGACCAAGGACGGCCCCACCAATAGCTCGGCCCATACGATGGGGCCGACAGCGTGCCTCAGGCTCGTCACGAGCAGCACGGATGAGACTACTATCAAACTATGCGCGGCCGGTCCGGCCAGAGACACCACCTGCGCGAGGATACGCCTTGCCCTATCAGCGGGAAGGGCCGTTAGCCACTCGTCGGCCGCCCACCTCTGTGGCCGGAGCGTGCGAAGGCCAGCCAGAAAGAATGTCGCCGCCGCGAGCGGGAGCATCCATTCGCCGGAAGTCAGGCTCATACGTGTATATGTTGGCAATTGACCGGGAGTCAGAAGTTGTGAGAACACCAGCGATGCAATACTGGCGATCCCCAATATGGGGGCGCGCGCGAAGGCGACGGCCTCGAGCCAGATGAGGCGAAGCAGAACGGACCGCGGGTGCGACATCCTAGACTGGACGTTGCTGTGCCTTCAGGAGCACGAGGTATCCATCCTCCAGCGTTGGCCGAAGTCGCTGCGCAGCGGCCGGAGCATCTCCGATGTTCTTGAAGGTTCCATCTGACATCGTCCAAGAGGCCAACGCCGCTCCATCCGGGATCGTAGACTTCCAGATTCGACCCTCCGCCTGGTGTGCGAGGGCGCTCGGCGTCCCATCAAACAATATGTGTCCCTCATCAATGACGATCACGCGAGCACACAGCGCCTCGACGTCTTCGGTCAAATGAGTGGAGAGGAGAACCACAGGTGAGGAGTCAAGCTGCGAGATCATGGTGCGAAACATTACTCTTTGCTCCGGGTCGAGGCCCACGGTTGGTTCATCAAGGAGCAGCACGGCAGGCGAGCCCAGGAGAGCCTGAGCGATGCCAACCCTCCGTCGTTGCCCGCCTGACAAGCTGCGGATTCGCTTGTGGGCCTCCTCACCGGACAGCTGCGCTCGCCGGATCGCCTGATCCACGTGCGTGCGGCGTTGGGCTCGTGAACCCAAGCCCTTCAAGGTGGCGACGTAGTCCAAGAAGTCGCGGGCTCGGAGGCCTTCGTACAAGCCCAGCTCTTGAGGCATGTATCCAAGCGACTCGCGAATTGTACGTCGATCGCGGTCCCGGCAGGGATCGAGCCCAAGCGTTCGCACTCTGCCACTGTCGGGCGGGGTGACCGTAGCGAGGATACGGAGCAAGGTTGTCTTTCCTGCACCGTTCGGCCCTAGCAAGCCAGTCAGGCCCGGTGCCAACCGGAAGGACACATCCTCCAACGCGTGGAGCGGCCCGAACGATTTCGAGACGTTCTCAACATCGATGCCCCGCCCTATCTGATCGTTCACGGGGCGTTCTGGGCGTGGCCTTCTAACTCGGAGGACACGCCTCTCCGAGGCCTGATCGTCATCAATCGTGAGCGGTAGCGCAGGGAGTGCCGCCTGGCGTTATGCCTGTCTCTCTCACCCATTGCACGCATATCTGGGTTGGATCCGGATAACGGAACTCGACCGGCCATCTCCCCCGGGCCTCAAAGAACAAGGCGGCTCCCCTGATACCCAAGTCGGGATCGGCCACCCACGCCTGGTTGCAACCCGAAATGAGGACAACGTTGCTCGCCTTCCCAATTTGAGATTGCCCATCATGAGTGGCGGTTATCTTGAATGATCCAGAGTAGTCGGAGCCTTTGCAGCCTACCCTGGTCCAAACCTCGATGTCGGTAATGAATGCGGAGCCGTCCTTCTCCGAAGTGACCTTGATGCACAGATCGTCGTGACAATCCGTTGCCGTCTGGACCGTGCCTCCTACAACCGGCGGATCTGGTCGCGCTGGAGAGAAGTTGATGTCGCACCAAGACGGGGGTGAGGAACTACATTTCGGCTCTGCCCAGGCGGAAAACGGCTCGTCCGGCTGGGCGCTCGCGAGAGACCACGACATGAGGACAACCGCCGCGATACCAACCACTCCCGCCTGATGCACTTTGGACATACACTCCCCCTCTGCCCGGAGGGCGAAGGATAGCGTGTAATGACCCACTACCCAAACTTCCCTCCCGAAGAAGAACGCCAGCGGGCGGCACCGTCCGCTCGTCGGAAGCCCGGGGGCGACGCACTTACCCCCTCCTCGCATGAGTAGCGAGGCTGTCGACGATGCGGCCGACGACGCCGTCGTAGAGCGTCATCGTCGGCTCGTCGGGCGCGACGACCCGGATGAAGAGCACGGCGCCGCCTTCCAGCGCGACCCGGAACTCGCGTGTGGCGCACCCGCGGCACCAGTAGGCGGGCATCCCGCCCGAGGGCTCGCGCGGGTAGGTCACGGCCAGGCCGGGCTCGCGCAGTTGCCCTTCGAACGCCGGCAGCACGACGTCGCGCTCGACGCGCGCCCCGCGATCCTCCAGCGCGTCCAGGCCGACGCGGTCCTCGGTTCGCCCGAGCGGACGGTTCGCGGGAACGTCCGGCGTCACCTGCACGTAGAACGTGCGCGGGATCTCCAGCTCGCCGGCGTCGTCGTAGAGGTCGGTGTAGGGATCGCCGGGCTCGATCGGCGGGTCGGCTTGCGCGAAGAAGACAACGCGCGCGCCTTCGTCCCCACGGGCCTCGAAGGCGACCGGCACCGCGATCCGGTAGCGCGCCACCGAGTCGGTGTATACGCGCTCGGTGATCTCCCGGTCGGGCGAGCGCACGCCTCCCGGAACGAACTCGGTCGGCGCGCCGCTCCGGAAGGGGTTGGGCAGCACCAGCGAGAACGAGGCGAGGATCGCGGCGACGACGACCGTCATCGTGACCGCGCGCACGACGGCCGCGCGCCGGCGGGCGGCGCCGAAGCGCGCGAAGGCGTCGCCGGCGGGCGGCTCGCCCGCCGCGGCGTGGTGCAGCGATTCCTTCAGCAGCTCGTCGCTCATCCGCCCTCACCCACCGGGACCAACGCGATCGCCTCGCCCAGCTCGTCGCGCAGCCGTCCGAGCGCGCGGTGCGTCATCGACTTCACCGTGCCGACCGGCACGCCGAGCACCTCGGCGATCTCCGCTTGCGGCAGGTCCTCGAAGAACCGGAGCACGACCACCGCACGCTCCTTCACCGGGAGCACGCCGAGCGCCTTCCACACCAGCACGCGATCGTCGGCGGGCTCGGCGTCTTCGGGAACCGGGTCCGGGCGCCGGGCGAGCGCGTGCTTCGCCTCGACCTTCGCGCGGCGCAGCAAGGAGCGATGACGGTTCACCAGGACGGCCCGCGCGTACGCGCCCGGCTTGGTGCGGTCCTGGATGCGGCCCCATGCGCGAAACGTCCTGACCATCGCCTCCTGCGCCAAGTCCTCCGCCTCGCTCCAATCGCTCGTGAGCAGGTACGCGAAGCGCCGCAGCGGCCGGAACTCCGCGTCGAAGAACCGCCGGAAGTCGATCTCGCCACTACTCACCGAACCCCACCATCGAACCATCCGACGCCCGGCGACGGCGGAACGTTCGCCGCCGGCCGGCGCGGAACGACAGCTAGCGGCCGGCGCGCTGGAGTCCCCACCACACCGATCCCCGCAGTCGCCGCCGACGGTCGAGCGTGGCCGTCAGCGCGGCGCGCGCGCGCTCGTCCGCCTCGATCAGCTCCGGCTCGCCGCCGGCGCCCGGACCCCACAGGACTTGCTGCGCGGCCTGCGCGACCGCGCCCATCGGTTCGGCGGCGGACGGCAGCACCCGTCCGATGCGCCGGGCGTGCTCGACCGGCGTCTCCCCCGGACGCCGTCCATAGCCCACGACGGCACACCAGGTGAGGAAGTCGACGTAGTGAATCGCGGCGGCCCCGCCCGCCCCCGCGACCACGATCCGCCTGCGCAGCATCGCCGTGGCCAGCACGATCGCGCCGAGCGCGAGCAGACCCGCGCCGGCCAGCGCCGCCCGCCGGGTGACCGACGACCGGGGCGAGTCCGCGGGCGTCTCCGGTTGCGCCGCGCCGCTCGGGACGTCGACCGGCTCACGCGTACGCCCGGGCGCGGGGCGATCGGTCTGGCCCGGCGCCGGGCCGGGCGCGTCGGGCGCGCGTCCGAGCGGCGCCGGCGCATAGGCGGGAACGGCCGCGATGCCGGCCCGGGGGGTCGGCTCGAAGATGATCCAGCCGACCTCGGGGAAGAACACTTCGACCCACGCGTGCGCGTGGCGCGTCGTCAGCACCCAGTGGCCCGGCGCGACCTCCTCGCCCAGCCCGAAGCCGATCGCGACGCGCGCCGGAATGCCGAGCGATCGCGCGAGCACCGCCATCGACGCGGCGAACTGCTCGCAGTAGCCGCGCTTCACCGACGTCAGGAACGCCATGATGTTGTCGAAGGAGTGGCTCGCGGCGACCCGCTCGTCGTAGGTGAAGCCCCGCAAGTGGTTCTGAAGCCGCAGCGCTTGCAGGTACGGAGTCGTCGCGTCGCCGGCGATCTCGCGCGCGATCGGCTGGAGGACGTCACGCTCGCCGCGGGGCAGCTCCGTGTACCGGCTCACGCTCGCGGGGTAGCCGACCGGACCGTCGAGGTCCGCCGCGGTCACGGCCGGCACGGCGGAGACCACCGCGTACGTCAGTCCGCTCTCGAGCGGGCCTTGCGCGTAGAGCGTCCTTGTCCCGGCTTCGTATGCCGCGTCCACGCCCGCCACGCGCACCGGCGCGTAGGCCGCGGGGAGCCACGACCCGGCCAGCGCGCGGATCGTGACGGACTGGTTGACGTAGGTGTACGGACCGCCGCCAACGGACTGCGGCTCGGGGAAGGGCTCCAGGTCCGGGTCGGTGTCCAGCGTCCACACCTTCCCGTCGAAGCGGTCGAGCGAGGTCAGTCGCATGTAGACCGGGTACAGGCTGCGCACCTCCAGCAGCTCGCGCTCCTCCGTCACGTCCAGCGCCGGCTTGACGGCGACGATGGGGTTGAAGATGACCCGCGTGCTGTTGCGTCCCGCAAGCCCGGGGGGCGCGCTCACGCCCGGCAGCGACGTGCCGGCCACGATCGTGATCGCGATCGCGACGGCGCCGAACCGGGCGGTCGCGGCCGGCGACCACCCGGCCCGCGTGCTGAGCCCGTCCGGCGCGAGCGCCTGCCTGCGAACAGCCTGCTCGTGCGCGAGCAGCAGCACGCAGGCGCCGGCGAAGACGGCGACGTCGAAGCCGAGCCGCTCCGAGGGCAGCAGCGTGCCCGCCGTGGCGAACAGCGGAAGCGTCCCGCCGATCGTCAGCAGCGCGTTGCGAAGCCAGGTGGACGCGGTATAGCTCACCACGACCGTGAACCACACGGCGCCGGAGACGACGATCAGCAACGGGTTCGTCGCGAACACCGGCGCGACTTCCTGCTCGATCTGCGCCGCGGCGTCGCGCATCGCGGCGGCGAACGCCCGCCCGGTCTCCAGCGACGGGAAGGGTCCCCAGAGCGTGTCGGCAAAGAAGCGGTAGCTCACGAAGAGCGCCAGGCCGAGCAACGACACCAGCCACGACGTCAGCGGGCCCGCGTTCAGGCGCCGCGCGCCCATCGCGATCGCGAAGCTCAGCACGAGCGCCGAGACGATGGTCGTGCCGATCGGGCCCTCCTCGAACAACCGGGAGAGCGGCAGCGCCGCGGCGGCTACGAGCGCGAAGACCGTAAGCTCGCGAGCGGCCTCGACGGGCCGACGAGCGCGTTCCATACGTTCGATGGCGTGTCCTTCCTGCCTGCGACGACGACCCGCCAGCCGGCGGCCCCCAAGATCCGCTGGGCTTGCGCGAGCCGGTGGTCGTACTCGGAGCGGCTGCGCCCCACGACGCCGGCGAAAGACCCGACGTCGATCAGCACCGCGCCCGCCCAGCCGTAGGCGCCGCGCGCGGCGGCCAGCGCGCGGGCATCGGCCTCCGACGGCGGCGGGAGCGCGGCGATCAGGGTGCCGCCGGCGCCCCGCGCGGCCGTCAGCGCCCGCGCCGCCGGCAGGAGCGAACTCGGGGACGGCGCGGTCACCGCGAGCATCGACAGGATCGGCTCGGCCGCTTCCCGCCCCCACCGCGCCACGCCGGGCGGGATGTCGAGCGTCGCCGCGCGCACGACCGTTCCCTGGCGGCTCAGCTCCCAGGCGATCGAAGCGATGAGCGTGATGCCCCACTCGAACCCGGACTCCGCTCGCGGAAGGCTCGGGAGCCGGTTGTCGTAGAACAGCGTCGCGCGCGGGTGTGGGAGCTGCTCTTCCTGGCGCACCATCAAGCCGCCGGACCGAGCGGTCGAGCGCCAGTGGACCTTGCGCAGGTCGTCGCCGTCCCGCCATTCCCGGATCGCGTAGAACTCGTCGCCCGTGTTCGCGATGCGGTGCGCGCGCGCCGGGGCCTCTCCCGTCCCGAGCGCGCCCGGCGAACGCTCGCGCAGCAGCTCGACCTTCGGGTAGACGGTCACCGTCTGGGCGGCCGCCGCCTCGACCGTCCGCTCGGCGAGGCCGAGCGGATCGACGATCCGCACGCGCAGCGGTCCGACCGGATGGCGGCCTCGGCCCGTCAGGCGGCGATCGATCGACACCGTGCCCCCCGCGCCGCGCCGAAGACCCGGCATCGCGAGCACGATCGCGCCGCCCATGATCGCCGGCGCGGGGTCTTCGATCAGGATGGGCGTCGTCGACCGGCGGGCCTCGTTGCGTACCGTGTAGGTGACGCGCGCCACGCGACCGGCGAAGAGGCGGCGCGGGCCGATGGAACGCTCGATCGAGGGCACCGCGCTGCGGAGCCTGATCGCGCCCATCGCCAGCGCCGGGAAGACGAGGGCCGCGGCGCTGAGCGCGAACAGCTCGTCCACCGACAGCGCGCGCGCGACGACGTACAGGACCAGCGACGCCGCCGCCAGGATCCGGCCGCGTACGGTCGGCACGTCAGCCTCCGACCGGGACGGGCACCTTGTCCAGCAACGCCCGAAGCGCGTCGTGCACGCTGAGCCCGCTCATCTCGGCGTCGGGCGAGACGATCACCCGGTGCGCGATGACCGGCACCGCCAGCGCCTTGACGTCATCGGGCGTCACGAACGCACGGCCCTGCGCGGCCGCCGAGACGCGAATCGTCCGCAGCAAGCCGATCGCCGCGCGCGGCGAGGCGCCCAGTTCCAGGTCCGGGTCCGCCCGCGTCGCCGCGACGAGCGACACGATGTACTCCTTCACCGACGGGTGCACGTGCACCTCGCGCGCCTCCTTGATCATCGCCTGCACGCCGCGCGCGTCCGTCACCGCGCCGATGTCCTCCAGCGCCGAGTGATCGCCGTGCCGGTCGAGCACCTCCAGCTCCGCCACCGCGTCCGGGTACCCGATGCCGATCCGCATCAGGAACCGGTCGAGCTGCGCGTACGGAAGCGGGTAGGTGCCCTCGTGCTCGATCGGGTTCTCAGTCGCGATGACCATGAACGGCCGGGGAAGTGAATGGACCGTGCCTTCCGCGGTGACCTGCTGCTCCTCCATCGCCTCGAGCAGCGCCGACTGTGTCTTGGGCGAGGCACGGTTGATCTCGTCGCCGAGCACGATGTTGGCGAAGATCGCGCCGGGGTGGAACTCGAAGGCGCGCGAGTCGGGATTGAAGACGGTCGCGCCCGTCACGTCAGTCGGCAGAAGGTCGGGTGTGAACTGGATGCGCCGCCATTGCGCCCCGATCGAACGGGCGAGCGACTTGGCGAGCAGCGTCTTGCCCACGCCGGGCACGTCCTCGATCAGCAAATGTCCCTCGGCCATCAGGCAGGTCAATGCGAGCCTGATCTCCCGGTCCTTGCCCCGCACGACTTCCTCGACGTTGGCGACGATGCGCTCGAAGGCCGATGCGAAGTCGATCGACCGTCCGTTGGTCCGCCGCGGTGGCACGGTACGTCAGCCTACCGGCCCCGCGTTGGAGCCGCACCAGCCGGTTCGCCAGGCGGGGGGCGCTAGCCGAGTCGCTCGATGACCATGGCCATGCCTTGGCCGCCGCCGACGCACATCGTCTCCAGGCCGACGGTCTTGCCGGCCTCGCGCATCCCGTTCAGCAGCGTGCACATGATCCGCGCGCCGGTCATCCCGTACGGGTGGCCGAGGGCGATCGCGCCGCCGTTGGGGTTCACGCGGTCGTCGAACGGGTCGATGCCGACCTCGCGGCAGACCGGGATGACCTGCGCGGCGAAGGCTTCGTTCAGCTCGAACTGTTCGATGTCGCCGATGGACATGCCGGCGCGCTTGAGCACGGTCTTGATCGCCTCGATGGGCCCGACGCCCATGATCTCCGGGTCGATGCCGCTGACGGCGCTGGCGACGATGCGCGCGAGCGGCGCGATGCCGAGCTGCTTGGCTCGCTCGTCGCTCATGATCACCACGGCGGCCGCGCCGTCGTTCAGCGGACATGCGTTGCCGGCCGTCACGACGCCGTCGGGCTTGAACGCGGGCTTCAGCGAGGCGAGCTTCTCCAGCGTCGTGCCGGCGCGCGGGCCGTCGTCCTTCGACACGACCGAGCCGTCGGGCTTGGCGACCGGCGAGATCTCGTTGTCGAAGAAGCCGCGCTCCTGCGCGGCGACCGCGCGGTCCTGCGAACGCTTCGCGAATGCGTCCATGTCCTCGCGCGAGACTCCGTACCGCTCGGCCACGTTCTCGGCGGTCATGCCCATCGGCATGTAGACCTGCGTGAAGGTCGCACCTCCCTGGTCGGGATGGAACGCGCTGAAGTCGCCGTTCGCGGCGCCGCGCGGCACCTGCGGCACGCGCGTGATCGACTCGATGCCGCCGGCGACGTAGGCGTCGCCCTCGCCGGACTTGATCGCGTGGAACGCCATTCGCTGCGTCTGCAGGCTGGAGGCGCAGAAGCGGTTCACCGTCGCGCCCGGCACGGTGTCGGGAAGGCCGGCGAGCAGCGCGGCGCGGCGCGCGAGGTTCATGCCCTGCTCTTCCTCGGGGAAGCCGCAGCCGACGTAGACGTCCTCGATCTCGCTCGGATCGAGCTGCGGGACCTTGGCCATCGCCTCGCGAATCGCGAAGCCGCCCAGGTCGTCGGGCCGGACGTCGACGAGCGAGCCCTTCATCGCGCGGCCGATCGGCGTGCGCGCGGCGGAAACGATCACTGCCTCTGGCATGGCGTTCCTCCTGTGCGTGTGAGGCTCCATCCAACACCAGCGCGGACCCGAGTGACAACCCGGCTTCCCCATTCGCCCCCTGCGGGCGTAGCCTTCGGGGGTACGACGACACCGGAGGTGTGGCATGTACGGAACCGTGGGTAAGTTCACCGTGAAGCCCGACCGCGTCGAGGAGTTCCTCGCGCTGCAAGACGAGTGGACCGAGACCATGAAGCCGCGGCTTCCCAAGGGCGGCGCGATGATGATGTACCGGTTGGACTCCGACCCCACCGTGTTCTTCGTGGCGGCGGCCGCGCCGGACAAGGAGGCGTACTTCACGCTCGCCGACGACCCCGAGCAAGACAAGTGGTTCCGCCGCGTCCACGAGTGCCTCGCAAGCGAGCCCGAGTGGAACGACGGCGAAGTCGTCCGGCACGACTTCGACTGACGCCCGGGGTCCCTTCCCCGCATGGCGACCCCGCGCGAGCACGTCACCGTCGAGGGGCGTGAGGTCGCCGTCTCGAACCCCGGCAAGGTCCTGTTCCCGGCGCTCGGGCTGACGAAGATGGACCTCGTCCGCTACTACCTGTCGGTGATGGACGGGGCGCTGCGCGGCTGCCGCGACCGGCCCACGATCATGAAGCGCTACCCGAACGGGATCGAGGGCGAGTTCTTCTACCAGAAGCGCGTGCCGGCGAAGCGGCCGGACTGGATCCGGACCGCGCACGTGCGCTTCCCGTCGATGCGTACCGCCGACTTCATCGCGCCGGCCGACGCGGCGCACGTCGTGTGGATGGTGAACCTCGCGTGCCTGGAGCTGCACCCCTGGCCGGTCCGCGCGCCGGACGTCGACCACCCCGACGAGCTACGCATCGACCTCGATCCCACGCCGGGCATCCCCTTCCAACACGTGCGCGAAGTCGCGATGCTCGTCCGCGACGTGCTGGCCGAGCACGGCCTTGCGGGGTTCCCGATGACCTCCGGCTCGCGCGGCATGCACGTCCTGGCGCGGATCGAGCCGCGCTGGGAGTTCCTCGAGGTGCGGCGGGCCGCGCTGGCGTTCTCGCGCGAGGTCGAGCGGCGCTCGCCGCTGGCGACGACCGCGTGGTGGAAGGAGGAACGGGTCGGCGTGTTCCTCGACTACAACATGAACGCGCGCGACCGCACCTTGTCGAGCGCCTACTCGATCCGCCCGGTCCCGGACGCACGCGTCGCCATGCCGGTCACCTGGGAGGAGGTGCCCACCGTCGATCCGGCCGCCTTCACCGTCGCGACCGCGCCCGCGCGCTTCGCCGAGCGCGGGGACGCGTGCGAGGGGATCGACGACCGCGCCGGCACGCTCGACTCGCTGCTCGACCTCGCGGCCCGAGACGAGGCCGGCGGGCTGGGCGACGCGCCGTGGCCGCCGCACTTTCCCAAGCAACGCGGCGAGCCGGCGCGCGTCGCGCCTTCACGGGCGAAGCGCCGGCCCGACGGCCCGGCCAGGCGTCAGCCGGACAGCTCGCGGATGTCCTCGAAGCGGAAGGGCTTCGGCGCTTCGAACTGATCGAAGGTGCACTCGGCGGGCTCCTTGTCCGCGCGCCAGCGGCGGAAGGTGGTCCCGTGCCGGAAGCGCCACCCGCCCTGCAGGTGATCGAACGCGACCTCGACGACGACGCGCTGCTCGACCGGGAACCACGACGCGTCGCGCCCGCCCGACCACCGGCTCGGCTCGCCCGGCATCCGGAAGCCGTCGAAGGAATCGCCGGTGCGCATCGGCTCGAACACGCCGAGCAGCTCCCGGCGCTCGGCCGCCTTGAACGAGGAGGTGAACCCGAGGAAGTGGAACCGGCCTTCGTCGTCGTAGGCGCCGAGGAGCAACGACCCGATCCCGTCCTTGTCCTTGTTGAGCCGGTAGCCGCCGACCACGCAGTCGGCCGTGCGCTCGTGCTTGACCTTGACCATCACGCGCTTGCCCTCGACGTAGGGCTGGTCGAAGCGCTTGGCGACGATTCCGTCGAGCCCAGCGCCCTCGAAGTCGCGGAACCATCGCTCGGCGGTGGGCGCGTCGCCGGTTTGCGGCGTCGGGAAGCAGCGCGCGGTGGGCGTGATCGCCGCGACCAATCGCGTGCGCCGCTCGTCCATCGTTCGCCCGCGCAGGTCCTCGTCGCCCTCGGCGAGCAGGTCGAACGGGATGAAGGAGGCCGGCGTCTCGTCCGTCAAGCGCTTCACGCGCGAAGCGGCCGGATGAATCCGTTGCTGCAGCGCGTCGAAATCCAGCCCGTTCCGCCCGGGCACGACGATCTCACCGTCGAGCACACACCGATCCGGGAATGACTCTGCCGCGATCTCGAGCATCTCGGGGAAGTAGCGGTCGAGCGGCTGCCCGTTGCGCGAGTCGACGCGCACCTCGTCGCCGTCGCGAAAGACGAGCGCCCGGAACCCGTCCCACTTCGGCTCGTACCGCCACCCCTCGCCGGACGGGATCGCCGATTCGAGCTTGGCGAGCATCGGCTTGACCGGCGGCGCGATGGCGAGCATCGGCCGGACCATAGCGCGCGGTTCGCGGCCGGGTGCGCCAGCGTGCATCATGGCGCCCATGCGAGCAGCGGACCTGATCGAGCGCGGCGTCGAGATCCTGAAGGCGGGCGCCGCCAACTCCGATTCCCCCGGCGACGAGGACCAGCAGGCGGAGCAGATCCTGGAAGAGGTGCTCGGCCGCGAGTTCGACGAGGACGACAGCGTCGACGGGCGCGCGCGTCGCTTCCTCGCGCTGATCGAGCGGCGGGCGGCGGGCGAGCCGCTCCCGTACGTCCTCGGCTGGACCGAGTTCATGGACCTGCGTCTGTCGGTCGGTCCGGGCGCCTTCGTCCCGCGCGCGACGACCGAGTTCCTGGCCGAGACGGCCATCGCGCGCCTGCGCAGGCGCAAGGCGCCGGTCGCGGTCGACGCCGCGACCGGAGTCGGCCCGATCGCGCTCGCCGTGGCCTCCAAGGTCGGGCATGCGAGCGTGTACGGCACCGACATCGCCAAGCCCGCCGTCGCGACCGCTCGGAAGAACGCCCGCGCGCTCGGCCTGTCCAATGCGCACTTCCGGCTCGGCAGCATGCTGGAGCCACTCCCGCGCGCGATCCGCGGCCGCGTCGACGTGATCACCTCGCACCCGCCCTACGTCGCCAGCCACGAGGTCGCCGACCTGCCCAAGGAGCTGCGCGACTACGAGCCGCACGAGTCGCTTACCGACGGGTCGGGCGACGGGCTCGGGCTCGTGCGGCCCCTGCTGGCCCAAGGCGGCGGCTGGCTCGCACCCGACGGCTGGATGCTGATCGAGATCGGCTCCTACCTCGCGCGCGCCGTGCGCACGCTGATGGTGCGAGCCCACTATCGCGACGTGCGCAGCCTCAAAGGCGACATGCCCTACACGCGCGTCATCGCCGGGCGCTGCCCGCGATAACGGATCGTCCGCGCGCGAACGTTCGCTACGATGCGCCGCGTGGGGGGCTAGCTCACCAGGCAGAGCAGCGGACTTTTAATCCGCCGGACAGGGTTCGAGTCCCTGGCCCCCTACCACGCGCGGTACGCTCGGCGTGTGAGCCGGCGACTCGTGGCGCGCGTCGAGGGAGCCAACCCCTTGAAGTTCTTGCACGCGATGCTGAGCCAGGACGTCGAGAGCCTCGCACCGGGAAGCGGCGCGCTCGCGTGCCTGCTCGACGACAAGGGGCGCATCGAGGCCGAGCTTCGCGTGCTCGCGCTCGGCGACGGGACCGTCCTGCTGGACGGCCCGCCCGCGTCGAACGTCGAGCGCCTGGTGCGCACCGCGCCGCTGTCGGGCTGCGAGGTCCGCGATGAGAGCGAGGCCTGGACCCTGACGTCCACGACCGCGATCGACGTGCCCGGCCCGGAGCACGCGCACGTAGACGTGGACGAGGGGATCGCGGTGCGCGTCGAGTGGGGCGGCGTCCGCACCGACGTCCTGCACCGCGCGCCGGCCGCGGTGGCGCCGCTCGACCCCGGCGCAGCGGAGCGCGCGCGGATCGAGGACGGGCGTGTCATGCTCGGCATCGACGTCGAGCCCGGCACCCTGGTCAACGAGACGCCGCTGCTCGCCCGCGCCGTGTCGTTCACGAAGGGGTGCTACCCGGGTCAGGAGTCCGTCGCGCGCGTGCGAAACCTCGGCCGCGCGCGACGGCGGTTCTGCCTCCTCGAAGGCGAGGTCGCGCCGGGGCCGGTGCGGGTGAACGACGAGGAGATCGGTCGCGTCACGAGCGCCTCCGGCGACCTGGCGCTCGCCGTCGTCGAGGCGGGGACCGAGGAAGGCGCGGCGGTCGCGACAGCGGCCGGCAACGCGCGCGTACGAGCGCTCCTCTAAGCCGGTACCGCGTGCTCGGACGCCCACGCGCGAATCCTGTCGATCTGCTCGGGCCGCGCGAGCGAGAGCGGCACCGTCGCCTTCAGCTCCGCCTTGATCATCGCGGCCGTCGGGTCGGCATCGTCGGCATACGCGCGGTAGAGCGCGCCGACGACCGCCGCTTCGATCTCGGCGCCTGAGAAACCTTTCGCGGCGGTTGCGAGCGTCCGTACTCGGAACGCCGCAGGGTCGTAGCCTCGCCGCGCGAGCACCGAGGAGAAGATCGCTTCGCGTTCGGCCGCCTCGGGCAAGTCGACAAAGAACACTTCGTCGAAGCGGCCCTTGCGCAGGAACTCAGGCGGCAGGCGCGCCACGTCGTTCGACGTGGCGACGATGAACGCACCCGCCGGACGCTCCTGCATCCAACGCAGGAACGTACCGAGCACTCGCTGGGACGTGCCGCCGTCGAGGTCGTGGCTTGCGAACCCTTTCTCGACCTCGTCGATCCACACCACGACCGGGATCATCGCCTCGATCATGTGCAGCGCGTCGGCGAGGCGCTGCTCGGACTCGCCGACGTAGCGTCCGTACAGGCGCGCGGGGTCCAGCAGCACCAGCGGCATCTCCCATGCGCGGGCGAGCGTCTTTGCGATCAGCGACTTGCCACAGCCGGGAACGCCGGTGAGCAGCACACCGCGCGGCGGCTCCAGGCCCCACTCGGCCGCCTGCGGCTCGAACGCGCGTCGCCGGACGCGAAGCCATTCCTTCAGCCTGCCGAGGCCACCGATATCGTCCATGCCGCCGATGTCGGCCTCGATCAGCTCGAGCGTGCCGTCGGCCCCGACGAGCTGCGCCTTGGCGGTGCGCACGTACGCGATGTCCTCCTTGGAGACGACGCCGTCGCGCAGCGCCGCGCGCTGGATCACGTGCTCGGCCTCCAGGACCGACAGCCCGCGGACGGCCTCGACCAAGTCGGTGCGCTCGGAGGCGCTGAGCTGAATCGGGAAGTTGCGCTTCTCCAAGTCACCGAGCGTCCGGCCCACGAGCGCCTGCAATTCGTCCCGCGACGGCGGGCGCAGCGTCCAGGTCAGCGCGAGCCCGCGCAGGTCGGCCGGGATCTCGATGTCGGAACCCGCCAGCACGATCGTGCGGCCGAGCCACGTTTCGCGCGCGATCTCCTTGATGCGCCGCACCCCCTTCGGGTCCGCGAGCAGCTTTGCGCAGTCGGCGAACACGTACACGGCGGGGGCCTGGGTCGAAGAAACGGCCTGGAGCGCGGCTTCGGGCTCTGTCGTGCCGTATTGGGGCTCGCCTCCGTGGCGCCGCAGCCCGGCCGTGACCGTCCAGACCCACAACGGCGTCTCGATCGCGGCCGCCTCGTGGGCGATGATGTCGAGCAACCGCTCCTCGTCCGTCGCGCGCGCGACCACGACCGGGAAGCGCGACGCGAGCAGCATCCGAAGATCTTCGGTGTTGTCCACGGCGCGTATCTTCGCAGGAACGGCGGCGCGGGCGAGCCGGGGCGGTATCCTTGTGGCTCGGTCCCCATCGTCCAGTGGCCTAGGATCCCACCCTTTCAAGGTGGTGACACGGGTTCGAATCCCGTTGGGGACGCAACCGAAAACCGCAGGCACGTTCCCATCCGGCGGGAACAGCTCTGGAGCGAGAACGACCTTCACCGTGAGCCGCATCTCTTCGTGGTCGTAGACTCCTTCGAGGCGCAAGGCCTGGAGCAGCGGCGGAAACTCGGATCCAGCAGGGCCTCCTCATCCACCTCCACGAGCGGCAGGACGTCGATCAGAGCGCTCGCAGCAGCGGGATCCGGACGCTCGGGCGCCAGCCGCCTCATGGCCTCGAGCTCCCGCCCCTTGCGCGAGCAGATGGCCGTCAGCTCCTCGATTCGGCGGCGGATCTCCGCTTGAGGAGATTGCGGCCTTCGGGTCGATCGTTATCGGCTATGGAAGCGGCCTGTCTTCCCAAGCCTCACTCATGGCCGAGAGTAGCAAGACCTTGCGACACCAACGTGCGAACGTCCAGATCGCTCTCGACCTTCGGACATCCCGTCTTGCTGGGGGCGCGCGAACGTGATGCCCATTCGCCTACACTCGGATCACCGCGCGGCTTCCTGGGCATCTCGGCGGATTGGCTCGGCGGCAAGTCAGTCCGAAGGGAATCCCCCGGCTGCCGCCGCGGCCTCCACCTCAGGTCGATCACGCGGATCACACGCTGCCCAGCGACGCTCAGACTCGTCAAGTCTGGTCAGGAACACGAAGCGTTCTCGAACCCTGCGCTCCCATCCCTCCAGATCGACGGGACGTGTGAGCTTCCCAATCGACCCAGGAACGAAGTCCTGCAATCTTCGCGGCTTCAGAACATCCTCGGGAGTGAGCGGTCCATCTCCCCGGCGATCATCGTTGACGTCCTGCCAGACCTTGAGGACCCACAGACGCCGGACAAGGCGCTCGTCGATAGGCCGCCGTGCAAGTTGGGCGAGGTCGTACACATCCCGCCCGAGCGCCGTGCGACGATACCTGGCCAACTTCTCCGCACACGCCTCGGACTCGTTGACCACCGGCAACTGCGGGAGTTCGATCTCGTAACCGCGATGAACCGGAAGGCCGACAAAGGGCAATACCTCCGGCGGAAGGGCCAATTGGCGACGGGCGAACTCGATCGACGCCCCGATGTTCGGCCGTCCCAGATCCTCATGCTCAACCCTGAGGCTCCAATGCCGCCCATCACCCCGAGTGGACTCAAGCGCGTAGCGAAACCCGGAAACCGAGGCGTCGTGTATCGCTTCACAGACGGCGAGCACCGTGTCGTCCGAGGGAGCGAAGAAATCCAGATCGGTTGAGAACCGCCCCGCGCCGCCGAGACGGCACTTGCGCAGGCTCGTGCCTCCCTTGAGCACGAGGACGTCGTCTTCGAAGTGGCCGAGTTCGGCCAGCAACCAGAGCATATGGTCCTGGGCCACGTCGAGCAGCGCCGCATCGTAGGTGTCGGCCCGACCCGCACCGTGGAGTCCGACAAGCGCCCGCGTCAGTGCCGCACCCACGTCAGGCCTTCCCGAGCGCGGCTCGGAGTGGAGCGATAGTTCGATCGACGACGCGGAACTGGCTCACCCAAACAGCGTTGGGTCCATTCCCGAACTGCACCGTGGCCATGGCGACCTTCGGTCGCCGTTCGAGGAGGCCCGCTGCCTCGTCGGTTCGACGCCCTGCGTGCAACAGGTACGCAGCCCTTTGCCACGCAGAGGTCGTCTGCCCCTCGAGCAGTTTCTCCAGCCGGCTGAAACTGATGTCGCGCGCGACATCATCGAGGTGGGAGACGAGATCTGCCCATGCGCGGAAGGAGGCAGGACGCGCGGCCAACTGCACGATCAGCGCCTCGGGACCGAACGCCGGCAGGCCGGCCGCCCAGCGGGTGAGATCGAGGCCGCGCTTGCGAAGCAGACCCGGAGTCGGCCCGAGGCGGGAAGCGTCCCTGGCGCCCCATCCGAGCTTGATCACCGACACATGCGGCCTGAGACCGAAGGGCACCCTCGTGTCGGTCGGCAACCAGACCGCCAGTCGTCCTTCAAAGGCTCGGTCCAGGTAGCCGAGATGCCATGCTGCCGCCTCACCGGCCAGGGCGAACAGTGCTTCGGGCTCGCGCGCCCTCCAACCCCGAAGGTCGATGTAGCGGTCGATTATCTCCCCCTCCCCCGGAGGTAGATACGCCCAGACACCCTTGAGATGGAGCGAAACAAGCCAGCCGAGCCGACTCAGCTCTTCGATCGTTCGATCCACACTGCGCTGAAACTTCGCGTCCAGGAGGTAGGCAGACACATCGTCGCGGGTAAGAACATCCGGCCTGTCCCGCGCCAGGCGAGCCAGCAGAGACGAGGCCCAGCCCGGAATCCTCCGATCGGGGTCTCGTCCTCGCCTCCCACGGTGCGCAGGCCGATCACTGTTGGTTAGGTCCATACCTGGATTCTAGCAGTAGACGCAGGTTTCCAGGTATAGAGATAAGCACATCCTTAGCTTTATGCCTGAAAGTCGTTTCCTTTCCGGGGGAAAACCAGGTGCGATCCTAACTTGGACCGTCGTGCCACCGACCGACTGCGCGCAAGCCATCGCGCAAGCCTAATGAAGTTCGTATGAGGGCTGATCTGCACGAACGTCGTTCTTGTCTTCCGGGCGGCGCTCGCTTGGGGCACGACCGAGCCTCCCTGTACGTTTCCGCCGGCCTTCGTGTTTGACTTCTGGCCGGTGAACCTTGGGGACGCAAGACCGGGATTGCTGGCCCAAGATGAGGCCAGCAAGATCACCCTTGAAGCCGGCGGCCGGCGGGGCGTATCGTCCGATGCGGGGGTCGGACCTTCGAGGGAGGTGCGGAGCATGCATCCGAACGAGAAGATCGCGCGGGACGCCGACGCCGCGATGGAGCGGGGAGACGTCGAAGCCTTCCTCGGCTACCACGCGGAGGACGTGATCGTTCACATCGCCGGCAAGAGTTCTCTCGCAGGGACCTACAAAGGCAAGGAGCAGTTCCAGGAGCTGTTCGGGCGCTTCATGGAGCGCTCGCCGGGCTTCGCGTTCGAGGCGCACGACTACCTGGCCAACGACGACCACGTCGTCCTCCTGCAGCGTTCGCACTACGAGCGCGGCGACGAGCGGCTCGACGTCAACGACGTCTTCATCATGCACGTCCGCGACGGCAAGATCGCCGAGTTCTGGATCATCAGCGAGGAACAGGACGCGTTCGACGCGTTCTTCGGGTAGACCGTCTGCTACCCCGGAAGGGGCGTAGCGCGCACGTGCCGGCCGAACGTTTCGGCATGGGTGTAGGGTCGGCACCGTGGAACGCGCCACGGCTCGCCCCGAGCGGGGGACGCACTGGGCCCCGGTGGCGAACCGCACCGGCGCGGCCCGCCGCGCGTTCACACCACCGCGAGCGCCACGGTTCCCGATCGACTTCTCCCGGATCGCAATCCGAGCGGGCGAACGCTCCTCTTCGCGAACCGCGCCGACGATCGCCTCGTCCGGCGGTCACGAGGAGCGAGCCGCGGATCGCGCCGCCGATCGCGCGATCGGTCTGCCCGGCGTCCGCACGCCGTCGGTCTCCGCCGCGGATCCACCGAACGACGCGTCCGGCCGGATGGTTGGCGGCGCCATCGCGGACGAGATCGACGGTCTCAGCGGTGCGGCGCTGCCGGATGACCTGCGCGCACAGTTCGAGCCTCGTATGGGCGCAGACCTTGCCGCGGTCCGGATTCACACCGACGATCGAGCGCAGCGGCTCGCACGAAGAACGGGAGCGCGCGCACTGACGTACCAGAACGATGTGGTGTTTGCGGCCGGCGAGTTCAACCCGCACACGCGAGCGGGCAGGTGGCTGCTCGCCCATGAGCTTGCGCATGCCGTTCGTGGACGCGGCGACGCGGTTCTGCGGCGACCCGGCGAGGACGCGCGCGAGAGCTGGGAGGCGCTTGTGTCTCGCGTCGTGATCCAGCCCAACGACGAGCAGACTCGTGCGCGCGCGCAGGAAGCCATCAGGCGATTCCTTCACCTCCCGTCGGGAGCGGCGCTGATCAACTCGACGTGGAGCACGCTGTGCGGCGGACGACGAACCTGCGGCGCGCGGATCGAGGTGCGGTTCGTCGACGAGCTGGCCGAGGGCTTCGACTCGGCGGACGGGCACTTCGAGGAGACCGACTTCGGATACCGGGTTCACGTCGAGAACCGGCGGCCTTCCGCGGGCGGCGGCATCACGCTTGGCGGTTCGTGGCCCGGCGGCTCGCAGCCCAACATCGACATCCACTTCACGCATTCGGAGCCCGAGTCCGCCATGGCATCGACGCTGCACCACGAGATGCTGCACGTGTGGTTCGTGAACGCGCGCCCGGACGCACACTACGAGACCGGGCACGGCGACGTAATGCGGGGCCAGATCGACCCGGAGTTCCTGGAACGGCTCCAAGCCTTCTCACGCGAGCTGGACGAGCTGGAGGAGCGTGCTCGAACCCGGCAGCGCGCCGCTCCTGCTCCCGCGCGGCCCCCCGAACCCGATCTCGACCGGACGCCGCCTGCGCGCGAGCAGTCCGGCGGACCATCCTTCGTAGGCGGCGAGGCCAGCATTCGAGGCGGGTTTGCCGCTGGTGGTGTTGGTGGTCGCGTGGCCGCGATCGTCGCCGCCGACCTCGTGCTCGGCAGGATCGATTCGTTCCGGATCGGCGCGCGAGGCGTCTACCTCACGCCTCAAGTCGGACTGGTCGGGGGAACGATCGGCGGCCGCCTGCTGCAAGGCGAGACCGGTCGCCCAGTGACCAACCCGATCTTCTTCGATGTCGAGGCCGGCGTTCTGGCCGAGCTGACGCCGAACGAGGCCGACCGCATCACCAATCGGGTCGCGGGCTTCGGCTCGGTAGGAGTGGGACAGGAACTCGGCAAGGAAGGTCCTCGCTTCTTCTGGCGCGTCGGCGGCTACGTGATCGTCTCCGATCGGGAGGCCTCGCGGTTCAGCGGTGGCGCAACAGTCGGCACCGGCGTTCGCTTCTAGCACCCGAATGGCTGGTGCCGCGGAGTACGTCCCAACGGCATTTGACCAGCGGTTTTCTGCCGCGTTACGGTTCGCCGCATCGACCAGGAGGGAACCTCATGCGCCCGCAACGTGCAACAACCTTGCTGCTGATCGCCTTCGCGCTTGCATCGAACATGCCCGCTCAGGCGCAACTCAGCATCTGTCCCACTATCGGCGGGACATACTCGGTGTATGTGAGCCCGATCGGCCTGGACTCGAACACCGGCTGCACGCAACTCACCCCGGTGAAGACCCTTTCGCAAGCGCACGCGCGGCTCATTGGCGACAAGCCGGGGGCGACGGTCTATGTTCGCATCGACGCGGCGAACGGAGATCACGTCGATAACGAAGCGCCTGCTATTCAATGGACGTACTATCATCCCAACTACCTGACGTACATCTTGCCGTACGGAGCGGACCCGGCGACCCTCATGAACGACCGCTATACCGGACAACGACCCCAGTTTCGCTACACGGGCGGCGGGCAGTCAAACTATTGGTTCAAGTTTGCTCCAAGTTTGAGCACGAACACGGCGACCGGCTTGCATATCATGGGGCTCACCGTCAGGAACTATACGGCGGGTGGGATCTACTTCGAAGGAGTGAGCACATCGTCCTCCAATAACAGAGCGGGACATCAGCCGACGGGCAACGGAATCTACAACATGAGTTTCATTGATCTTGGGAACAAGCAGTCCGACGATGCCGACCACGGGTATGGCGCTATCTCTCTCAGGCGCTCGTCGGACAACACGGTGGGCTACAACTACTTCAAGCGGATCGAGAATGCGTGTAAGACAACGAACGCCGCCGGGGCGTGCATCGAGTGGGACGGGCACATCCACGCCCTCTATGTCCAGCACAACAGCGACGATAACGTCGTCTTCCAAAACAACATCGAATGGGTCACCGGCGCGGCACTGAAGGTGCGAGACGGGTCAGATGGCAACATGTTCCATCACAACGGCTTCCACCGGGCCGGCAAGAAGGCGTTCCTCCTCGACTGGTTCAGTGTCAATCCGGCCGACGGCCATGTGGAGTGCGCGTCGTACGACAACTGGTTCAAGTACAACGATACCGACAAGCGAGGCACCGGCACGCTAAAGCAGGGGTATATCAATGGAGAGATCCTCCCCTACACTCTCGCAGACCAAACCGAAGCGGAGGATCAGTGCACGAACCAGAACCTTCCACGCCTTGCGACCGCCGGCAACGATGGCGCAGGGAGTAACTGGTCCATGCCGTGACGATGCGTCGCGGGCTTTCGATCCGCGTGCCGAGGCGACGGATCGCGTAGCCCCGGGTGCTCTCCGCCTCGGTAGGTGGACGTGATGGGCGACCCGACCGAACAAGACCAGAAGATCGCCGAGCATGCCCGGGACGTCGCGGCGCGCGCAGACGGGGCGGTCAAGGTCTACGGCCAAGGGCACACGGCCGTGCGCGCGCTCGACGGGGTGACCGTCGCGTTCGAGCGGGCCCGGTTCACCGCGATCATGGGCCCGTCCGGCTCGGGCAAGTCCACGCTGCTGCATTGCATGGCCGGACTCGACACGCTGACGACCGGGACGACCTACATCGGCGACACGGAACTCGGATCGCTCCGCGACAAGGACCTGACCCGGCTTCGGCGCGACCGCGTGGGGTTCGTCTTCCAGGCCTACAACCTGGTCCCCACGCTGAGCGCGCTGGAGAACATCACGCTGCCGATGGACATCGCGGGGCGCGAGCCGGAGGGCGAATGGCTCGACACCGTGATCGACACGATCGGCATCCGCGACCGCCTCGGGCACAAGCCCGCGGAACTGTCGGGCGGCCAGCAGCAGCGCGTGGCCGCGGCGCGCGCGCTCGCCGGCAGGCCCGACGTCGTGTTCGCCGACGAGCCCACCGGCAACCTTGACTCCAAGACCGGTACCGAGCTGCTGGAGTTCCTCGCGCGGGCGGTCGCCGAGCTGGGACAGACGATCGTGATGGTGACCCACGACCCGAACGCGGCGGCCCACACCGACCGCGTGGTGTTCCTCGTGGACGGCCGCATCGTCGACGAGGTCGCATCGCCCACCGCCGAAGGGGTCTTGGACACGATGAAGGTGCTCGGCGGCTGAGCCATGTGGAAGGCGACGTTCCGCGGCTTCCTCGCGCACAAGTTCCGGCTCGCCCTGACGACGCTGGCGGTCGTCCTGGGCGTGGGCTTCGTCACCGGGACCTACGTGCTGACCGACACGATGAACCGCGCGTTCGACGAGCTGTTCGCGGAGGTGACGGCGAGCACCGACGTGATCGTCCGCGCCGAGGCCGATTTCATCTCCGCGGCGGACGACCGGCCGCTCGTCCCCGAGACGCTCCTGGACGAAGTCCGCGCCGTCGAGGGCGTCGCGGTCGCCGAGGGCGAAGTCTCGGGCTTCGCGCAGATCGTCGCCCCCGACGGCGAGCCGATCGGCAGGATGGGACCGCCGACGCTCGGCGTGTCGGCGTCCCGGCACCCTTCGTTCCAGGTCCTGACGATCCGCGAGGGGCGCAACCCCGAACGGGACGGCGAGGTTGCCGTCGACGTCACGACGGCCGCCGACGGCGAGATCGAGGTCGGCGACGTCGTGACGGTGCTCTTCGAGGGACCGCCGGAGGAGTTCGAGGTGGTCGGCATCGCCGGCTTCGGCAGCGCGGACAACCTGGGCGGCGCGACGCTCGCCGTCTTCGACCTGCGGACGGCACAGCGCGTGCTCGGCGCGAAGGGCGGCTTCGACGCGATCAGCATCCGCGCGGCCCAGGGCGTCACCGCGCGCGAGCTGCAGGCGCGCGTGGCCGGGATCCTTCCCGACGAGACCCAGGCGATCACGGCCGCGGAGGCCGGGCAAGAGCAAGCCGAGACGATCCAGGAAGGGCTCGGCTTCTTTCGCACCGCGTTGCTGGTTTTCGCAGGCGTCGCGCTATTCGTCGGCGCCTTCATCATCTTCAACACCTTCAGCATCCTGATCGCGCAGCGAACGCGCGAGCTGGGCCTGCTGCGGGCGCTCGGCGCGAGCGGCGCGCAGGTCACGCGATCGGTGCTCGCCGAAGCGTTCCTGACCGGCGTCGTGGCCGCCGCGATCGGCCTTGGCTTCGGCGTGCTCGTGGCCGCGGGGCTGCGCGCGCTCCTGGAGGGGTTCGGGATCGACCTGCCGAGCACGTCGTTGCAAGTGCTCCCGCGCACGATCTGGGCGGCGGCGGCGGTCGGCATCGTCATCACGCTCGTCGCGTCGGTCCTTCCCGCCCGCCGGGCGGCGCACGTCACGCCGATGGAGGCCCTGCGCGAGTCCGACGGCGTCCGGCCGCTCGGCGTCGGCGTGCGCCTCGTGACCGGCGGCGTGGTGGTCGCGATCGGCGTCGGGCTCGTGATGCTCGGACTGCTGGGCGACACCGGCGGGCTGGCGTCCGTCGGAGGAGGCGTGTTCGCGACCTTCCTCGGCGTGACCACGTTGTCGCCCCTCACGGCACGTCCGCTCAGCCGCTTCCTCGGGGCGCCGCTCCCGCGAATGAGCGGCGTCGCGGGGCGCCTCGGACGCAACAACGCCTCGCGCAATCCCCGTCGCACCGCGTCCACGTCGGCCGCGCTGATGATCGGGCTCGCGCTCGTCGCCACGTTCTCGGTGATGGGCTCGTCGGTGAAGGCGTCGGTCGGCGCCCTGATCGAGCAGTCGCTGCGGGCCGACTTCGTCCTGCAATCGACCACGCAGTTCGCGGGCTTCAGCAACACCGTCGCAGAAGAGCTGGACGCGGCGGACGAGATCGCCGCCGCCGTCCCGGTCGTCTACGCGGAGTTCCGCGAGCCCGGCTCGACGATGAGTCAGTTCCTGTCCGCGGTGGATCCCGCCCGCGTCGAGGACGTTGTCGGACTCGGCGCCGAGCCCGGCGCGCTGGAGCGACTGGCGACCGGCGAGGGCGTGCTGATCCACGAAAGCCTCGCGGAGTCGACCGGCGTCGAGCCGGGCGAGCCGATGCCGATGCGCTTCCCGGCGGCCGGGGTGCGCGACCTGACCGTCGCCGGCACCTTCACGCAGAACGGCATGCTCGGTGAGCGAATCATCTCCATGGAGACCTACGAAGAGCTGTACACCTCACGCCTTCACTCCCTGGTGTTCGTCAAGACCGAGCCCGGCGACGCGCGCGCGGCCATCGAGAGCGTCACCGACGACTTCCCCAACGTCGAGGTGCTCGACCAGGGCGAGCTGCGCGCAGAGCAAGAGCGGCAGATCGACCAATTGCTCGGTCTGATCAACGCATTGCTCGGGCTGGCGATTCTGATCGCGCTGCTCGGCATCGTGAACACGCTCGCGCTGAGCGTCTTCGAACGCACGCGCGAGCTGGGACTCCTGCGCGCGGTCGGCATGAGTCGCCGGCAGACGCGCCGCATGATCCGCTGGGAGTCCGTGCTGATCGCGCTGATCGGCGGGCTGCTCGGCCTCGGGATCGGGCTCGTGTTCGGCACGATCCTGGTGCGCGCGCTCGCCGACGAAGGCATCACGACGCTCTCGATTCCCGGCGGGCAACTGGTCGTCTTCCTGTTCTCCGCCGGCATCGCCGGCGTCGTGGCCGCGGTCGGCCCCGCACGCCGCGCGGCCCGGCTCGACGTGCTCGCCGCGATCAGCCACGAGTGACGGTCAGGTCACGGTGAGGCGGCCCGCCATGTCGTCGTCGTCGGGGTCGGGTGAGTCGGGGTCGCTGTGCGGGGTGCAGTAGAAGACGTACGTGCCGGGCTCGGCGGGGACCGTGATGAGCCTGGAGGTGCCGACCGTGAACCTCTCATCGATGCCGAGTTCGTCGACGGTGAAGGTGTGCAGGAACGGGTCCTCGTTGCCGACGTAGATCGTCGAGCCGCCCGCGACGGAGAACTCCTCCGGCGCGAATGCGAAGTTCTTCATCGCGACCCGTTCGTCCGCGACGCTGGCGTCGGCGCTGGAACGCATGGCAACCGTCAGGACGCCCGACAGGATCGTCAGCGCCGCCACGACCGTGAGCGCGATCCGGATGCCACGCGCCTCTCCGCCCTCGGCTCTCATCGTCCGATGCCCGCGCCCCTGCGCCACGATCGCCCCGATCGAGGACACGACGCCCATCACGACGCCGGGCAGGAACAGCACGCCGGGAACGAAGTCGAAGAAGCTCCCAGGCTCGAACAGCCCGAAGATCAGCCAGAAGAATCCGAGCGCGCCGAGCAGGCCGAGGATGTTCGCGACGACCTTCGCCCACGTTCCGAATCGCCACACGAGGAAGGCGAGGAGCGCGTACAGGGCAATCGGCATGACGAGGAACACGGCGTCGGCGAGGTCCAGCCCGAAGGCCGCTCCCGCGATCAGCATGACGAGCGGCGCGGCGGCGGCAAAGGCGAATCCCAGCGCCGCCAGGCGGGTCCAGCGAACCTTTCCGCCGGGAACCGGGGTCTGTGCTTCGGCCATGGCAATCCCTCCTCCCAAGACGACGCTCCACCGTACGCGAAAGCCTCGCGCCGGGGTCGTCCAGGATCGACCTGACGCAACCACCGACGTGCTCGTGCAGCGCGCTACCCGGCTCGCCGAGCCGCGCCCTTGAACAGGCGCGCGAACCAGCCGGTGGCGAGCGCGGCGACGCGGTCGAGCGCGCCCGGCTCTTCGAACAAGTGCGTCGCGCGCGGCACGACCTCCAGCGCGCTCGGGCACCGCAACGCCTGCTGCGCCCGGCGATTCATCGCCAGGACCGCGTCGTCGTCACCGCCCACGATGAGCAGCGTCGGCGCGCGCACCTCGCCGAGCCGCTCGCCCGCGAGGTCGGGCCGGCCGCCGCGCGAGACCACCGCGGCGACGTCGTCCGGAAGGCCGGCAGCCGCCCACAGCGCCGCTGCCGCGCCCGTGCTGGCGCCGAAATAGCCGAGCGGCAGGGAAGCGATCCCGGCGCGCGCCCGGAGCCAGCGCGTCGCGACGGCGAGCCGCCCGGCGAGCAACTCGACGTCGAAGACGTTGGCGCGGTCCGGTTCTTCCTCTGGCGTCAGCAGGTCGAGCAGCAGCGTCGCGATTCGCGCCTCGTTGAGCGCGGCCGCGACGGCCCGGTTGCGCGGACTCAGCCTGCTGCTCCCGCTGCCGTGCGCGAACACCACGATGCCGATGGGATCGGGCGGCATCGACAGGTCGCCGTCCAAGGTCGCGTCCGGCAACTCGATCGCGACCGATGCGGTTCCGGTCGCTCCACCAACGACGGGAGCCGGCGCAGCCGAGCCGGCCAGCAGCGCCGTCACCTCCTCGTCGGACGTCTGGGCGAAGTCGGTGTAGAACTGACCGACGGCGAAGAACGCGGTGGGCGCCTCCAGCACGACGAACTCGTCGGCGGCGCGCGTCAGGCTTTCGACCCCTCTCGACGGCGCGACCGGCACCGCCAGAACCACCCGCCGCGCGCCGCGGTGGCGCAGCACCTCGACGGCGGCGCGCGCGGTCGATCCGGTCGCGATCCCGTCGTCGACGACGATGACCGTTCGCCCCTCGACCGGCACCGCCTGCCGGTCGCCGCGATAGCGGGCGAGCCGCCGCTCGACCTCGGCGCGCTCGCGGTTCACGATCTCCTCGATCTGCGCTTCGCTCACGCCGAGGTCGGCAACGAGCGCCTCGTTCAGGACGCGAACGCCACCTTCGCCGACGGCGCCCATCGCCAGCTCCGGCTGCCACGGGCACCCCAGTTTCCGGACGACGAGCACGTCGAGGGGCGCGTCCAGCTCTCGCGCGACCTCGGCCGCGACGGGAATGCCTCCGCGCGGGAGCCCCACCACGACCGGGTGATCGGCTCGCAGATGCCCGAGCGCCCTGCCGAGGCGCCGCCCTGCGTCACGGCGATCCAAGAACGGCACAATCCTCCGTTCGCCCGCTCCGTCTTCCCGAGGAGCCTACTCGCTCATTCCCCGCGGGCGTTTTCGGTCGCCTGCTAGTCCGACTGCCGCCCGTACTCCGTTCGCCGGACGACTAGGACGGCTCCCAAGACCGCCACCGCGGCCCAACCGAAGAGGACAGCCACGTCCGCGGCAGCGATCCCTCCGGCGGGAAAGCCGCCGCCGGGAAACCAGATCACCGAACGAACAGGCGATTGGGAGACTTCGACCAGATTGGCTACTCGATGCACGGGAGAAACGTTCCCGAAAACGCCGATGTCGCTCAGCAGAAGGCCGTCGGCCATGATGAGCCCGCCTGCCGTTCCCACGCCGGCGAGCGACGACCGGGCGACGATCGATCCGACGGTTGCGATCACCGCGTAGAGCAGGGCGGGGATCCAGGCCCGAGGCAGCGCGGCCATGACGGCCCCGAATCCGGAGCCCGACGCAGCCGGTACGTCGTGCAGGGCTGCAAGTATCAAGCCCGCGACATATCCGGCTGCGACGAGGATCGTCGCGAGCACGATGGTCGCCATGGCGATCGTAACGAGCTTTGATGCCAGCAGACGGTGACGACGGGGCTCACGTACCAGGAGCATCGACCAGTACCCCCACCGGAACTCCGCCCCGACGAACGCCGCCGCCATGAAGACCGCCAGCAGCACGCCGACAGCGCTGCCCGCAAATCGAGCGGAAAGCCCCCCGTACGCGGCCGGATCAAGCGTCGCCTCCAACCTCTCGATCTCCGTCGTGTTGGCGGCCACGAACTGCTCGTGCTGGTCCGCGGTGATGGATCCGCCTTGGAGGAGATGGTCGTAATCGGCAAAGCGAGTCTGCGCCGCCGGGAGCAGCTCGTAATTGCTGATTGCCTGCGCCACAACGAGCCCAATCCCGGCCAGCACGACGACGAGGACCATGCGGCGCGAAAGCAGCCTCCGGACATCTGAGAAGACCAGATGCCAAAACCTCAATGCCACCCCTCCAGCCCAAAGAACCAATCCTCGAGCGACGTCCCGCCTAGCTCCGACAACGCGATCGCTGCCACCACGCGGCCGCGCTGGATGGCGGCGACGTGCGAGCAGAGCTTTTCGAGTTCCTCGAGTTGGTGACTCGAGATGAACACGGTCTTTCCGCGCGCACCGCGCTCGGCGAGGAGTTGGCGAAGGTCCCTGACCGTCGGAGGGTCGAGCCCGTTGAAGGGTTCGTCCATGATGAGCAGCGCCGGGTCGCGAATGAGCGCCGCCGCGCAGGCGAGACGCTGGCGCATGCCGTGTGACAACGTGCGCACCTTGCTGCCAGCGCGTTCAAGCAGCCCGACCGTGTTGAGCGCTCCGTCGACCTCGCCGGGGCTCAGCCCCTCCGCGAGCATCCGAAGATTCGACCGCAGCGACAGACGCGGATAGAAACCAGGGACGTCGAGCATGACGCCGACACGCGGAAGCGCCTGCACCAGAGTGTGGGGCACTGGATACCCGAGGAGATGAGCTTCTCCTTCATCGGCGCGGGCCAAGCCGACTAGGGTCTTGATCAGAGTCGTCTTTCCGGCGCCGTTGGGCCCGACCAACCCGAAAATGCTCCCGGCAGGCACGGAGAGGCTTACGCCATCCAGCGCACGCGTCGCGCCATAGCGTTTGGTCAGATTCTGGACTCGTACCGCATCGTCAGCATCAAGTCTGACAGGGGCCGGGCTTCCGGGTTGCCTTTCATCGCTGGGATTCGCAGCTACTCCCAACAGTGCAACCCGTCCACATCGAGCTTGCCTGCCTCGACTTCGATTTGATCGAACTGGAGTCGCTGCTGAACGAACAGCACGTCGCCACCTTCCGTTCTGGAAGTGTAGGTCCCTCGATCCCGGCCGACGGTCACGAACTCATACTCTACAGGGCCCGGCTTGAGCACACGACGCGACGCAGAACTTCCCTCGAACTTCTCCAATGGCACAAACCCGTACGACTTGTATGGGCGAACCGGACCACCAAAGTCGAGGAGGAGGTCCTCGGTTGTAGAGGGGGGTGTGCCGAGAGTCGTTCTCTCGCAGGCTGCGTGATGCAGAAGGACGACTCCGTCCCCGGCGGCAACGGTCGAGGACCAAAGTCTCATCTCTGGCAATATCCAAATCCGTGACTCAGCCTCCACCACGACGCCGTCCTCGATCAAGAAGGTGAATTCCACAATTGACTCGGCCGGTTCAACGAGACTCCCTTGCCGTGCGGCAGCCACCTGCTCATCGTGAGCGAGTCCCGGCACCGTTTGCCGCAGCTTCATGAAGTAGCGGCCATCGTGCAGATCGCTCCGAGAGCGAACCGGAACCCCGGACACGGCCATGGGTGAAACGAACTCCCGAGCACCATCCGAGCAGGCCCCGAGAACAAGGCCCAAGCTCGCCAGCCCCCAACACAGCCATCTGCTCATCACGGTCGATCTTGATCTCAACAGGATGCAGGAGCGTGCAGCTGGGCTCGCGATCGATGGAAGGCTATGGCGTATCGTCCATCACCGCTACGGGCGTGAAAGGAACATCCGCCTCGCAATACACAGACGTATTTGCGCCAGAGTTGACGGTGCGCTGATCTTCCCAGCTGCCGCCGAACTTGTAATTCGAAGCGGTCGCCCAGTCGTACTCCCCCACCTTGCAGCCAGACCCTGCAAGCTTGCTCGTCACACCTCGAGGTGCATCCACCCAGTCGGTGCATCCGAAGGTTCGGAAGCCGCTCCAACTCGAGCGCTCAAGGCACATCCTGTGCTTAGGAACGAGTGTGACGGTGGAGCCGATATCACCGCAGCTAACTTCGGTGTGGCCGGTGAGAAGAGCTGCCTCGCCAGCGACAGAACCTTCCGGAGTGAAAGCCTTCTGGCAGTTCTGCTCGGCCAGCGCCGGTGTTGCTGCCCCAGCCATCAAGCTGACTAGCAGAATCGCTACCCTGCTGATCGACAACGTCCTTCGCATCGTTCCCCCTTGTCCGTTCCGGTATGCGGCTCCGCCCGCGGGACACCGCTGCCGCCACCGCCGGTGCCGGGCCCAAAGCAAACCGTCAGCCTTCGGCGTATTCCCCTAGTAGTACTAGTAGTACGGTGCAAGCACCGGGATGTCCTGCAAACGAATGTTAATTTCTTGTTACGAAAGAGCGATCTCTTGGCTAGCGGAGGTCGCCGGGCTTCCTGCGAGCGGTCAGAGTCTGTCTGGACAAGCATTCCGTTGGACGACTTGTCCAATCACCCCATCTTCGAGTCCCCTCTCGACGGGTGAGCTTATGGCCTCAACGCTCTCTGAATAGGGGATCGGAGCAGCACGTAGACCGTCAAGTAGCACACCCGACAGATTCTTAGCGCGACCGAGGGCTGCAGGGAGGCGTCGGTGACAGCCTGCGCACGCGCCGCTCGAAGAAGGGTTCAAGCCAAGAGGCCTTCGCCGAGGTGCTTGGCATGCCCACATCTACATGAGAGCCATGGAACGCGGCGAGCGAAACTTGATGCTCCAGTCAGTGAAGAGCTTCCGGCATGGGGACCTCCGATCGCGTGATTGTCTTGCGGGTGCGGCAAGCCTGCGTCCCGCTCGCGCGGTTAGACTTCCGCTCGCGACCGGAGGGCGCTACGACGAACATGCTTCCAAGCGGGACCGTCACGTTCCTGTTCACCGACCTCGAGGGCAGCACGCGCGCCTGGGAGGCGCATCCGCAGGCGATGGAGCGCGCCGTCCCGCGCCACGACGAGATCCTGCGCAAGACGATCGAGTCCGCGGGTGGCTCGATCTTCAAGCACACCGGCGACGGGATCTGCGCCGCGTTCGACTCGCCGCCGGCCGCCATCGACGCGGCGATCGGCGCGCAGCTCGCCCTGGCGGCGGAGCCCTGGCCCGAGGACCTGGACGAGCCGCTCCGCGCGCGCATGGGGATCCACACCGGGACCGCGCGCGAGCAGAACGGCGACTACTTCGGCCCGGCGCTGAACCGCGTCGCGCGGCTCATGTCGATCGGACACGGCGGCCAGGTCCTGATCTCGTCGGCGACCGAGCGGCTCGCAAGTGAAGGCCTGCCGGAAGGCGTCACGCTCCGAGACCTCGGCACGCACCGCCTGCGCGACCTCGCCAGCGTCGAGCAGGTCTTCCAGGTCTGCCACCCCGACCTGCCCGAGTCGTTTCCGCCCGTTCGCACGGCGGACGCCCGGCCGGGCAACCTGCCGCTCCAGGTCACGAGCTTCGTCGGTCGCGACGCGCAGCTCCGCGACCTCGCCACCGCGACCGGCGACAGCAGGCTGATCACGCTGACCGGCGTCGGCGGCGTCGGCAAGACGCGGCTCGCGACGCAGGTGGCCGCCGAGATCCTCCCGCGCTTCGTCGACGGCGCCTGGCTGGTCGAGCTGGCGCCGGTGGGCGATCCGGACGCCGTCCCGCACGCGGTCATGCGCGTGCTCGGCGCGCAGGAGATTCCCGACCGCTCGCTCGCCGACTCCATCGTGGACGTGTTGCGACCGCGCACGCTGCTGCTGATCCTCGACAATTGCGAGCACCTCCTCGTCGCGGCGGGCGCGCTCGCGGAGAAGATCGTCCGCGCGTGTCCGGGCGTGACGATCATCGCCACGAGCCGCGAGCCGCTCGCCGTGGAGGGCGAGCGCGTGTGGCCGGTCACCTCGCTCGCGATTCCTCAGCGCGACGACGCGATCGACGCCGCCGCGGCCGCCACCATCGCGTCGATCTCCCTGTTCGCCGACCGGGCCCTCGCGGCCCGCCCGGACTTCGAAGTGACCGAGGAGAATGCGGCTGCGATCGGGGAGATCTGCCGGCGTCTGGACGGGGTTCCCCTCGCGATCGAGCTGGCGGCCGCCCGCGTGCGCACGGCGGCCCCGGCCGACATCGCGGCGCGGCTGGACGAGCGCTTCCGGTTGCTGCGGAGCGGGCGCCGGACGGCGATGGAGCGGCACCAGACCCTGCGCGCCACGGTGGAGTGGTCCTACGACTTGCTCGACGACGACGAGCGTCTGCTCTTCGACCGCCTGTCGGTGTTCTCCGGCGGCTTCTCGCTGGAGGCAGCCGAAGCGATCTGCGCGGAGGGCTCGATCGACGCCTTCGACGTCCCCGACTTGGTCGAGAGCCTGGCCGAGAAGTCGATGGTCGTCGTGGAAGAAGACGCATCGGGCATGACGCGCTTCTCAACGCTGGAGACGCTGCGCCAATTCGGGGAGGAGAAGCTCGTCGAGCGAGGCGAAGCGAACGAGGTCGGGCGCCGGCACGCCGTCCACTACGCCGATCTCGCCGAACGCTCCTACGCCTCGATGTGGGGGCCCGACGAGCTGCGATGGGTCCTGACGCTGGAGGCCGAGTTCGACAACTTCCGCGCGGCCAATGCGTGGGCGGCGACCAACTGCGACCTGGACATCGCGCTCGGCCTCGCTGCCGACCTCAGCCCGTTCGCGTCCTGGCGGTTGCTGCCCGAGGTCTACGCGTGGGCGAGCGGGGCGCTGGAGCTTCCGGGCGCCGACGGCAGCCGCCGCTACCCGGACGCGTGCACCGCCGCCGCGTACGGCGCCTGGCAGCACGGCGACGTCGACCGCGCCGAGCGCCTGGCCGCGACGGCGCTCGATCGCGCCGATGCGCACACGAACCCGATCCGCGTCTCGGAGGCGTTCTTCGCCTCGGCGATCCGCGGGTTCGCCGAGGGCGTGGAGTGGGCGGCCGACGTCGAGCGGCAAGGGCGCGACGTGGCTCTGGCCGCGGGCGCGCTCGCGGCCGCGGCCTTCGGGCAGGGCGGCATGGCCTTGCTCGCTGCGTACGGCGGGGACCTGGAACGCGGGCGCGACATCGCCGAGGAGGCGATCGCGCTCGCAGAACAGAGCGGCAACCCGACGACCCGCGCCATGACCCGCTACGCGCTGGGCGAAGCGCTGCAAGAGCTTGATCCCGAGCGCGCTGCGCGCGTGCTCGAAGAGGCGCTCGACCTCGCCCGGAACGTCCACGCCCGCTTCATCGCCGGCATCACCCTGGTATCGCTCGCATCGGTGACCGCGCGCCACGGCGACGAGGTGCGCGCGCTGGAGCTGCTGCTGCAGGCAGTCGAGGAGTGGCGCCGTCGCGGGAACCGTTCGCAACAGTTCGTGACCCTGCGCAACGTGGTTGAGCTGTTCGAGCGCATCGGCCGCGACGAGGACGCGGCGTGCCTCTACGCGGCAACGCTCGCGGTGCAGCCCGACTGGCGGGTCTGGGGGCCGCAAGGCGAGCGGCTCCAGGCGCTCGACGAGCGCGTCCGCGCACGGCTCGGGCCCGCCTACGGCGACGCGGTCGCGCGCGGCTCGGCGATGGACTACGACACGCTGGTCTCGTTCGGCCGCGACCGGCTTCGCGACGCCATCGCGGCCTCCGCCGCCACGGAATGACGCGAGGCTAGCCGGTCCGGGTGCGACGCCGGCCCGTGCCGGGACCGAGCGCAAACGCCAGCGGGTCCGCGCCGATCGCGGCCGCGCCGGCCATGCGCTGGATCGCCTCGACCCCGGCGTGACGGAGGCCCGGCTCCAGCATCTCGCGCCGCCGAACCTCGGTGGGATCGAGCGCGCTCATGCCGACGACCAGCCCGCGCTTTGCGCCGCTGCCGCGAAAGCGCAGATACGCACGGTTCAAGCCGCGGTGCCCCGCCCACGGAGCGACGACGACGAAGACGGCGTCGCCCGAGCGCACGACGTCGCGATCGGCCTTCGCCTCGAGCCCCGCGTGCTCCAGGATCGCCCGGATCACGTCGACGGGGTTGTCCGGGTCGGCGACCGCGCGGCGAATGGCGGGTGACAATGCGATCGAATCGGCGAAGGGAATGCGCGGGACCGGGCGGCGTCGCTCCTCAAAGCCGGGAATCACGACGGGGTGCAGCTCGCCGTCGAGCCCGGCGGGTGGCGGCGCGGGCCGGCGGACGACGTGCGGCTCGACCAGTTGCAGCGAGTACTCCGGGAAGCGCATCGCGCGCGTCGCGGCTCGTTCGATCGGGCGCTCGCCGGCCGGCTCGGTCGCCGTCCGATCCGCCGGGCCCCTCTTGCCCTGTTTGCGCGTGCGCCACGCGCCGAGGACGATCGCGATCAGCAGCGCGAGGGCGAGTGCAGAGAGCAGTACTTCGGCGACCAGCTCGATGAAGTCCATCGCTCGACCTCCTTGGATCTCGGGTGGATCCACGCTCCGTCACCGGAAGAGCAGGCGCCACGAGGTCGCGTCTCATCTTACCGCGCGCCCGGCGCTCGCCTGAGGCGCCCCCGCGGCATATACTCGCCCTCGCCCGGGCGCCGCCCGGGTGTGACGGAACGCAGCGAAGTCCGGTGAGAACCCGGCGCTGTCCCGCAACTGTGAAGCCTCGCCTGCCAGGCGATGGACGAGCCAGGACGCCTGCTCCGTTACCACGAACGTCTGTCCTCGGAGGAAGGGCGGTTTGTGCGACGGGAGACGTCGAGCCGACGACCTCATCGCATCCTCCGGAGGGAAGGAGGAGGAACGATGAGGAAACCCCTTGGAACGCTGGCGCTCGCGCTGCTCGCGTCGGCCTGCGCCACGACCGCGACCGGCGGGACGAGCGCCGGCGACACCGGCACGTTCCCCGTCACGGTGACGGCCGCCAACGGCGAGGTGACGCTGGACGCGCGCCCGGCGGCGGTCGTGTCGCTGTCGGCCACCGCGACCGAGATCCTGTTCGCGATCGGCGCCGGCGACCAGGTCGTCGCCGTGGACGACCAGTCGAACTACCCGCCTGAAGCGCCGCTGACCGACCTCAGCGCCTACACGCCGAGCGTCGAGGCGATCGCCGGCTACGAGCCCGACCTCGTCGTGTACTCCGACGACCTGAACGACCTCGCCGCAGGCTTGGAGGCGGTCGAGCTGCCTGCGGTCCAGCAGCCCGCCGCGGCGACGCTCGGGGATACCTACGAGCAGATCGAGGAGCTGGGCGCGCTGACCGGTCACGTCGGCGAAGCGGCGACGCTGATCGGCGAGATGCGGTCCGACGTCGACGAGCTGGTCGCCGGTCTGCCCGAGCGAACGGAACCGCTCACCTACTACCACGAGCTAGACCAGACCTACTACAGCGTGACCTCGTCCACGTTCATCGGTCAGGTCTACTCGCTGCTCGGGTTGACGAGCATCGCCGACGCGGCGGACAAGGCAGGGACCGGCTACCCGCAGCTCTCGGCCGAGGCGATCGTCGCGGCCGACCCCGACCTGATCTTCCTGGCCGACACGAAGTGCTGCGATCAGAACGCCGAGACGGTCGCCGCTCGCGACGGCTGGGACGGGATCGCCGCGGTGGAGAACGGCGCGGTGGTCGAGCTGGACGACGACGTCGCCTCGCGCTGGGGCCCGCGGGTCGTGGACTTCATGCGCACCGTTGCCGCGGCGCTGGAGGAGATCGCGGCGTGAGCGCGGTCGCGGTGCCGGACGCGGGGGCCGGGCTCACGCTGAGCCGCGCGCGGCTCCGACCGCACTGGTGGCTCGCCGGACTCGGGGCGCTCGCCGGCGCGTTCGTGCTGGGGATCATGGTCGGGCCGGTGGCGCTGGCGCCGGGCGCGGTGCTGCGGGCTTTGCTCGACCTGATCCCCGGCGTGCACCTCGCCTCGGGGCTCAGCCCGACCGAGTCGGCGATCCTGATGCAGATCCGCCTGCCCCGGGTCGTGCTCGGCGGGCTCGTCGGCGCGATGCTCTCGATCTCGGGCGCTGCCTACCAAGGCGCGTTCCGCAACCCGCTCGCCGACCCGTACCTGCTCGGCGCGGCGGCCGGCGCGGGCCTCGGGGCGACGCTCGCCATCGCCTACGGCGGCGCGTCGCAGAGCCTGATCCCGGTCGCCGCGTTCGCCGGCGCGCTCGCCGCGGTTGCGGTCGCCTACGCGGTAGGCCGTTCCAGCGCCGGCCGCAACGCCACCACGCTCATCCTGGCCGGCGTCGCCATCGCGTCCTTCCTCACCGCCATCCAGACCTTCGTCCAGCAGCGCGAGTCCGACACGCTCCGGCAGGTCTACACCTGGATCCTCGGGCGGCTGTCGACGGCGGGCTGGTCCGACGTGCTGCTCGTCCTGCCCTACGTCGTCGTCAGCTCGGCCGCGATCCTGCTGCACCGGCGTCTGCTCGACGTGCTCAGCGTCGGCGACGAGGAGGCCGAGAGCCTCGGCGTGAGCGCGCGGCGCGTGCGCCTCGCCGTCGTGATGGCCGCTTCGCTCGGGACCGCGGCGGCTGTGGCCGTCAGCGGCCTGATCGGCTTCGTCGGCATCATCGTGCCGCACACCGTCCGGCTTCTCGCCGGGATGAGCTACCGCTCGATCCTGCCGCTCTCGCTCGCGGGGGGAGCAGCGTTCATGATCCTCGCCGACCTGCTCGGGCGCACGGTCGTCGCGCCCGCCGAGATCCCGATCGGCGTCGTGACGGCGTTCTTCGGCGCGCCCTTCTTCGCGCTCGCGCTGCGCACGAGCCGCAGGATGCTGTCGTGATCGGCCTTCGAGACGTACGTGTGTCCTACGGCGACCGAGCCGCGCTTGACGGCGTGACGCTCGGCGTGGCAGACGGCGAGTGGCTCGGCGTGATCGGGCCGAACGGCGCCGGCAAGACGACGTTGCTGCGCGCGATCGCGGGCCTGGCGATCGCCGAGGGCACGATCGCGATCGGCGGGAAGCCGGCGGCTCGCTTGCGCCGGCGCGAGCACGCGCGGCTGGTGGCGCTCGTTCCGCAGCGCCCGCTCGTCCCGGCCGGCATGACCGTCGCCGACTACGTCCTCACCGGCCGTAGCCCGTACATCGGGCTGTTCGACATGGAGAGCCGCAGCGACCTTGCGATCGTCGCCGGAATCCTGGACCGGCTGGGCATCGCCGCCTTCGCCGGGCGCGCGCTCGGTTCGATGAGCGGGGGCGAGCAGCAGCGTGTGATCCTCGCGCGCGCGCTCGCGCAGCAGGCGCCCGTGCTGCTGCTCGACGAGGGAACGAGCGCGCTCGACGTGGGGAGCCAGCAGGAGGTGCTCGAACTGGTGGACGGGCTCCGTCGCAGCGACGGGCTCACCGTCGTGAGCGCGATGCACGACCTGACGCTCGCCGGGCTGTACGCCGACCGGCTCGCGCTGCTCGCCGGAGGCGTCGTCGTGGCGAACGGCTCGCCCCACGAGATCCTGACCGAGCAGCTCGTGCGCGCGCACTATCGCGCCGACGTTCGCATCCATCGAGCGCCCGACGGGACCGTCGCGGTGCTCCCACAGCGCGGAGGAACGACATGACCACGCAACCGCCGACCGAGCAGCCGCGCCGCGCGACAGAGCGCGCGCGCTCGCTCGTCCTGCTGAACACCGGCGAGGGCAAGGGCAAGACCACCGCCGCGCTCGGCACGATGCTGCGCGCGGTGGGGCGCGGCTGGCGCGTCTGCGTGATCCAGTTCATGAAGTCGCCGGAATGGAAGACCGGCGAGGAGGCGGCCGCGAAGACGCTGGGCGTTGACTGGTGGACGCTCGGGGACGGCTTCACGTGGGACTCGGGGGACATGGATCGCACGGAGGCGATCGCGCGCGAGGCGTGGCGCACGGCGAAGGACACGATCGCCTCGGGCGCCTATCGCCTCGTCGTGCTGGACGAAATCACCTACCCCGTCAGCTACGGCTGGATCGACGTCGCGGAGGTCGTCGCGGCGATCCGCGGGCGGCCCGAGGGCGTCAGCGTCTTCATCACGGGCCGCGACGCCGCGCCCGAGCTGATCGAGCTGGCCGACACCGCGACGGAGATGCGCAAGGTCAAGCACGCCTTCGACGCGGGCGTCGCGGCGATCAAGGGGCTCGACCACTGATGCCGGTTACGGTCCTGATCGGCGGCGCGCGCAGTGGGAAGTCGGCCCTCGCGATTCGCATGGCGCGCGCCGCCGGCACGCGGGTCGCGCTGATCGCCACCGCCGAGCCTCGCGACGCGGAGATGGCGGCGCGCATCGCCCGCCACCGAGCCGAGCGCCCGGCGGACTGGGCGACGGTCGAGGAGCCCCTCGACCTTGGGACCGCTCTGACGGCAGTCGTCGACGACGACTTCGTCGTCCTCGACTGCCTCACCCTCTGGGTGTCCAACGCGATGGAAGCGGGACTGGACGACGAAACCATCGGCGCGCGAGCAGCCGAGCACGCGAAGGTCGCGGCCGCTCGCCCCGGCGGCGGCGTGGTCGTGACCAACGAAGTCGGGCTCGGCATCGTGCCCGCCCACGAGGTGAGCCGCCGGTACCGCGACGTGCTCGGCCGCGTGAACGCGATCTGGTGCGACGCGGCAGACGAGGCGCTCCTCCTGGTCGCCGGACGGGCGCTCCGGCTGGAGCGGCTCGCCCGATGACGGTCGACGCCTTCGTCGGCGACCTGCTGGCCGGCGCTCCCGGCCCGGACCTCGCCGCGCGCGACGCGATCGCCGAACGCGCGGCGAACGTCCTGCGCCCGGCCGGCGCGCTCGCGCGGCTCGACGAGGTCGCCGCCTGGCTCGGGTCCTGGCAACGCACCGCGACTCCGCGCGTCGAGCGCCCCGCCGTCGTCGTGTTCGCCGCCGACCACGGCGTCGCAGCCGAGGACGTGAGCGCCTACCCCCCGGAGATCACCGCCGCCATGCTGCGCGCGCTGCGCGAGGGCGTCGCGACCGCGACCGCGATGGCACGCGCGATCGGCGCGACCGTGGAGGTCGTCGACGTCGGCGTCGGCGATCCGACCGGCAACGTCGCTACCGAGCCCGCGATGAGCCGCGAGCGCTTCCGGTCGAGCTTCGAGGCCGGCCGAGCCGCGGCGCGCGCGCTCGAGACCGACCTGCTCGTCGTGGGCGAGATGGGAATCGGCAACACGACGCCTGCAGCCGCCGTCGCGGCCACGCTGTACGGCGGCCCGGTCGAGGAATGGACCGGGCGCGGGACCGGCGTCGACGACGCGACGTACGAGCGCAAGCTCCGCGTCGTGGACGCTGCCCGGCGCCGCGCGGGCAGTCCGCCGCCGATGGAGACGCTCCGTCAGGTGGGCGGCGCCGAGCTGGTTGCGATCGCGGGCGCGCTCACCGAGGCGAGGTTGCGTTCGATCCCCGTCGTGCTCGACGGGTTGATCACGACGTCACCCGCCGCGGCGCTCGGCGTCCTGCACGCGGGCGCGCTCGGCCACTGCGTCGCCGGGCACCGCTCGCCCGAGCCCGGCCACGGGTTGCTGCTGGAAAAGCTCGGTCTCGAGCCGCTGCTCGACCTCGGGCTTCGGTTGGGCGAAGGCAGCGGCGCCCTCGCGGCGGTGCCGCTGGTGCGCCTCGCGGCGGCCGTCGTGACCGATGTCGCAACGTTCGCGGAGTGGGGGCTGTGAGGTGGGCGGCTTCCTCGGGGCCGTCTCGCTGCTGACGCGCGTCCCCACGCGCGCGGGCGAGGACACCGCGCGCGCGACCGTGTGGATCCCCGTCGTGGGAGCGCTCGTTGGCCTGGCGGTCGCGGGCGTCTTCGTCGCGCTGGACCTCCTGCTCTCGTCGCTCGTCGCAGCGCTGCTCGCGATCGCGGCCGGCGTGCTCCTTACCGGCGCGCTGCACGAAGACGGTCTCGCCGACGTCGCCGACGCCTTCGGCGCGGGAGCGGATCGCGGGCGAACGCTGGAGATCATGAAAGACCCGCGGCACGGCACCTACGGCGTCCTCGCGCTCGTGCTGTCGATCGGCGTTCGTGCCGCCGCCCTCGCGGCGCTCTCGCCTCGGAACGCGATGGTCGCGCTTCCCGTCGCGCACGCGCTCGCGCGCGCGGGCTCGGTGGCGCTCATGTGGGCGCTGCCTCCGGCCGGAGCGGGCGGGATCGGCTCGGCGTACGCGCTCGCCGCCACGCGATCGCGGGCGGCGGTCGCGGGTGGGATCGGCGTCGCGGTCGCGTGCGCCGCCGGGCTGCGGTGGGCGGCGGTGGCCGCGGCCGTCACCGTGCTCGCCGCGGCCGTCGTCGCCCGGCTCGCGCGCAAGAAGATCGGCGGTCAGACGGGCGACGTGCTGGGCGCCGCCGAGCAGCTCGCCGAGGTCGGCATCCTGCTCGCCGCCGCGAGCCTCGAGCCCGTCTGGGCGTGGTCATGAAGGGCGCGAACCCTGCTTCCGATACCTCATCCGTTCCGTATACGCGACAAATGAGGTATCGGAACAGAACCGGACGCCCTTGGGTTAGGGGACCGGGACGCACAGGGTCGCGGAGACGTTGTCCGCGTAGACCTGGGTGCACAGGCGGTTGCCCGGGGTCAGCGTGCGGCGCGGGTCGGCGCCCGCCGCGAGCGGCGCCACCGTGACGCCCGCCAGGACGACCGCGGCGAGCAGCCGCTTGGAACGCAGCCGCTTCAGCACGCGTCCTCACCCCCGACCGCGCACACGGTCGTGATCGCGTCCCGAACGATCCCGCCGACGACGCCCTCGTCTTCGTCGCCCGAGCCGCCTTCTTCCTTCCATATCCGGACGCCGAACGCGTGCTCCTCTTGCGTCACGGGGTCTTTGATCCTGTTCGACACGTGGATCGACGGCTCGCCGGGCCCGCCGTCCGGCGCGCGACCGGCGCGGTCGTGGATCCCGGCGTCGGCCGCGCGCGCGGCGACGCGCGAGGCGTCGTCTTGGGAGCGAACGACCGCCGCTCGCGACTGCCCGCCCACCGCTCCGGCGACCGGGGGGGTGAGCATCGCGACGACGATCAGCGCGACGGGTGCGCTTGCCGGGTCGAGCATCCGCCACGTGCCCGACACGCGGCGCGCAGCCATGCGCACGCGCACGGCCAGCAACGTGGCCACACCCAGGAGCCACGTCGCCTGGCTGCGTAGCATCGAGGCCAAGCCTTTGCGAGCGCGGAACAGCAACGCGTGGACCGCGTTCGCCTGCAAACCGAGCGCGCGACCGATCTCGCCGGCCGACTTGCCCTCCAAGGTCATCTGCAGCGCCTCGCGCTGCCGGTCGGGGAGCCGCTCCAGCGCCTCGCGCACGACTCCGGCGCTCTGCGCGCGCGCGACCTCGGACTCGGGGTCGTCGGGCACCACCGCGAACCCCTCGGCCGCCGCGAGCGACACGACGCGGGGTGCGCTCGATCGGAAGCGATCGACCAACAGGTTGGAGGCGATCTTCATCAGCAGGGGCCACAACGTCTCGTGGCTCCCGGGCCCTCGGCGGCGCACGTGCAGCAGCGCGCGGGCGATCGTGTCCTGGGCAAGGTCGGCCGCTTCTTCCCGCCCGATGCCGCGACCGACAAACCATCCGCGAAGCTGGCGGAAGGTCGTGAGGTACTCGGCCTCGAGTTCCGAGGCGGTGATGGGTTGAGTCGCCATACCTTCTCCCGAGGCGAGACTTCGCCGCACGCTCGGCGACTCCTGCTCGCCCGATGCGAACCTTTGCTGACCGATCGTCATGAAAGATACCGAACGCACGACCGATCGCGTAAGAGGGCCCGGGCTCGCCCGTATGTAATGACGTACCGCCGCGAGAGGGCAGGCCCAGCCCTCAGAAGGTAGGAACGCTAACGAGCCGGTCCACGACGGACCGGCTCGGCGTTTCCGGTGGGTTCGGCAGGCAAGTCTGTTCCCCCGAAAGGGAATGAGTTTCGTGGGCCGTCCCTACGGGTACTGCGTCAACGCCGAGCCCAGCAGGACGCGGCTGTGACAGTCCAGCGGAAGCGCGCCGGCGCGGATGTTGAGCACGTCCGCGCCGCCGAGCATGATGCCCAACGGCGAGTCGAGTATTTTCGGCAGGACCGTGTCCTCGGTGAGCGTGATCGCGGTCTCGACGAGCGCCTTCAGCGAATCCTCGGCGGCCTGCCGGACGGCGTCGAGCAGCGGGAACGGGGCGGTCAGCTCGACCTCGACGTCGGCCTTCAGTTGGTCGAGGTTCGGGTAAAACTCGCCCACGGTCTGCGGCGGACGCGTCTCGGGCGTGGGCGGCACGTCGAACGGGCCGATGAACACAAGGTCCTCGGTCGTTTCGCTCGGGATCGTGTACTCCGAGTGCGCGGTCGCCATGAAGGTCCCGCTGCCGTTGGTGAACAGGACCGCATAGCTCACCGATCCGCTTGCCTCGGTCGTGAACTGCGACGGCGCGGACGGCTTCCCGACGAACGCATCGACCGGCGACGTGGTCGCCCGGATCGTGACCGGCGTGTCCTCCAGCGGGTCCTGGCACTCCATGTCGATCAGGTCGGCGCTCGCGCTGCTCACACGGAAGTAGATCGGGACGGTCACGTCGAAGGTGTTCCCGGCGAGCGTGAACCCATCGACGAAGGTGAAGTCGACCTCGAACTTCACCTGCGCCGTCTCGGCGCGCGTCACCCACTCGCCGTTCACGAACTGCACGCGCCCGACGGCTTCGCGCGGCGGCTCGATCACCCCCATCTTCATCGTCACGTTCGACACACCGGGAACGACGATGGGGATCGCGACGGAGAGCAGGTTGTCGCCGTTGGCGACCATCGCCGTCAGGCCGAGCAGATCGGCGATGTTGACCTCCATGTCGGCCACCGACCCGGGGTTGCCCGCCGACAGGCCGAACATTTCGCCGAACGTCACCGTCGCGCTGCTGTCCATGGACGAGCTGCCCGAGGCCAGCAACGCCGCAGCCGCCACCGAAGACGGGTCCCCCTTCTGGTTCAACGCCGACGCGGTCGCCGAGACCACGTCGGCCGCCGTCACCGATCCGTTCAGGATCTCCTCGGACGAACCGAGCGCCAGCTCGGCCCAGATGTCCCCGAGCGACACGCTCGCCGCCGCGAGCGCGTCGTAGCCGGCCGACGCGCCGAGGTGGAACCCGGTCACTTCCTCGACGATCAGCTCCAGCGCGGTGTCGGTCGAGTCGTAGCGTGCGAGCGAGGACCCGATTCGCAACGCCGCCTTCTCCTCCAGCGCGGCGATCGAAGAGACCTCGAAGTCGGTCGGGTCGTTCGGCAGCGGCACGAAGAAGCTGCGCGTGCGGCTCGACGTCGCGACGCGGACGGCGTTGAGGTCCTCCGGGTCGAACCCCGGCGGAAGGTCGTCGTAGGCGGTGAACTCGTACGTCGCCCAGTCCACCAGACCCACGTCCAAGTCGAGCGTCTGGTTGGAGTCGGTGTCGTAGTCGGGGTGGCTCGGGTCCAGGATGAACCCGTTCTCCTCCGCCGATTGCAGCGCCAGGGCTTCGGCCTCGTCGTGCAGCATCGACGCGTTCGAGCCGGGAACGTAGAGGTCGCCGAGCACGCGCACGGCGTCCATCGCGGCCACGTCGGTCACGCCTTGCAGGTCGCGAAAGCGGTCGGTCGTACGGCCGTAGTCGATCGCAAGCGCAGCCGACGACAGCACCAGGACCATCGCCGCAGCCGCGATCGGGGAGACGACGCCGTCGTCTGCCCGCAACGCGCGTCTCACGTGGTCACCACCTGCACGGTCGACACCGACCGCAACCGGTCGGGAACGACGGCGTCGGGCAGCAGTCGCGCGACGATCTTGTCGTCGTCGTCGTTGTAGCCGTACTCGATCGTCACCGTCATGCACTGCTTGGTCGCGTCGTACGGACACACGTCCTGGACGGCGTCGATCGTCATCCAGGTCTCGCTGTCGTCGTAGTCCTGGCGCAGGTCTCCCCACGAGATGAGGTCGTAGGCCGTCGCCTTCGCGAATTCTTCGCGCGTGGGCGAGCCGGGCGTCTCGGCGTACCCGACCGCTGCGCGCGCGGCTTCGGTCGCGGCGTAGGACAGGTTGTGGTTCATCGCCAGCAGCACGCCGTAGATCAGGATCCCCCACATCAACGTGAGGAAGAGCACCACGATGATGGCGAACTCGACGGCTGCGACGCCTCGCTCGTCCGCTCGCCTCATCGCAGAATGTTCTCCTTGATGGACAGGATCGCCGGGCCGAGCACGATGGCGAACAGCGCCGGCAGGATGAACATCATGAGCGGGAACAGGATCTTCACCGGGAGCTTCGCGGCTCGCTCGCGCGCCCACTGGCGCCGCTTGGAGCGCATCTCGGCCGCCTGGGTGCGCAACACTCGTCCGATGGGCATGCCGAGCGCATCGGCCTGAACGAGCGACAGGACGAAGTTGCTCACCTCTTGAACTTCGACACGCGCCTTCAGGTTCTGAAGGGCATTCCTCCGAGAAACTCCCAATTCCATCTCACGCAACATTCGCCCCAGTTCGTGCGCCAGCGGGCTGTCGAAGTGGTCCGTCACGACCTCGATCGCGCCCTCCAGCCCCATCCCGGCCTCGACCGAGATCGCCAGCAGGTCGAGGATGTCGGGCAGGTCGCGCCGGACTTGCAACTGCCGGGCCTCCTTCGCTCGCAGGATGCTGTTGAGCGGCAGGACGAACCCGAGCGCCGTCGTGACCGCAAGGGCGCGAAGGATGCCCGCGGTGCTCCAGCCCAGCAGCGCGGGCACGACCAAGCCGGCCAGGACGCCTCCGGCGACGCTGAGCGCGTGGAACGCCATGAACTCCTCGGGCCCGTACCGGTCGCTCAGGCCGGACACGACCAGGCGGTGGCGGAGCCGCTCCATGTAGTTGGCGGGCAGGAAGCCGCGCAGCAGGTTGACGACCCGCGTCCCGGCCGGCTTGAGGATGCGAAGCGGCAGCGGTTGCTGGAGCCGCTCCTCGAACTCGTCGACCGGCGGCGCGTGCGCGTCCAGCTCGGCCAGGACCGCCGCCGCGTTGATCCCCTCGGACCTCGCGGCTCGCACCATCACCACGACGCCGGCGATCCCGACGGCCGCTCCGACGACGATGAGCGGATCCATCAGACGTCGACCTTGGCCATCCGGCGGATGATCGTGATGCCGATGGCGACCGAAACGACGGCGTAGATCAGGAAGAAGATGCCGCCCCCGTCGCGGTGCAGGAGCGGGTCGATGTACTCGGGGTTGCCGGTCTTGAGCAACAGGAAGACGCCAAACGGCAGCGCGCCGAGGACGTTCGCCGACATGCGCCCCTCCGCGGTGAGCACCCGAACCTCGCGGCGGATCTCCTCGCGCGCGCGCATGAACTCTGCCAGTGTGAAGAGCAGCTCGGCGAGCCGTCCTCCCACCTGCTGCTGGATGCGGATGGCCTGGACGACCCACGCGAAGTCCTTCACCTGGAGCCGGTCGCTCATGCGCTGGAGCGCCTCGATCAGCGGGTCGCCGAGCCTGGTCTCGGACAGCACCCGCTCGAACTCCTCGTTCAGCGGCGGCGCGCTCTCCTCGACCATCATCTCGATCGCGCGCAGGAACGTGTGCCCGGCCTCCAGGGACGAGGCGATGAGCGAGAGCGCCTCCGGCAATTGCGCTTCGAACGCGCTCGTCCGCTTGCTCGATCGCCACAGGACGAAGAACCACGACCCCGCGACGAACGCGACGCCGAGCATTGCGCCGACGAGGGCCTGACCCGTCAGCAGCCACGCCGCGATGCCGCCGACGATGCCGTTGCCCAGCGCGATCAGCACGAACTCGCCGGGTCGCAGCGGGAGCCGCGCCCGCAGCAGCTCCTCCGTGACGCGCTGCACGAGGTTCGCGCGCTCCAATGCTCGCTGCGCGAGGGCCACGCCGGGTTCCAGGAACGCGATGCGGTCCGGCTGCTCTCCGACGTGCGCGTCCTGCTCGCCGTAGGGCAGCTCGAGGATCTTGGCCAGCTCCGCCTCGCGCTCGCGCGCGCGCAACACGATCGCCAGGACCATCAGCGCGAGACCGAGCCCGACGAGGGCCGCGGCGAGGACGGTGCTCATCGCCGTCTCCGGCCGGCGCCGCCGCTCGTGCGCGCCGCACGCTCGGCCCGCGCCGCCGGCGAGGGCTGGAACACCTTTGCCGGCAACGTGATCCCGTGCTCGGATAGGCGCTCCAGGAACTTGGGGCGCAGCCCCGTCGGCTCCAGGTGGCCGATCTGCTTCCCGTCGTGCAGCTTGGAGTGGAAGCGGAACGCAGGCTGCATCAGGATCGTGTCGCCCTCCATGCCCTGCAGCTCTTCCACCGCGACGACCTTCCTGGTCCCGTCGCGCTGCCGCTCGAGCTGAATGATGACGTGGATCGCGGCGGAGATCTGCTCGCGGATCGCGCGGACGGGAAGATCGAACCCGGCCATCAGCACCATCGTCTCCAGCCGGCTGAGCGCATCGCGTGCGGCGTTCGCGTGGACCGTCGTCAGCGAGCCCTCGTGGCCGGTGTTCATCGCCTGGAGCATGTCGAGCGCCTCCGCGCCGCGCACCTCGCCGACGACGATGCGGTCGGGACGCATGCGCAGCGAGTTGCGAACAAGCTCGCGAATGCCGATCGCGCCCTTGCCCTCGACGTTGGCGGGACGCGACTCCAGGCTCACGACGTGCGGCTGCTGCAGTTGAAGCTCGGCGGCGTCTTCGATCGTGATGATGCGCTCGTCGGTCGGGATGAAGGACGACAGCACGTTCAGCAGCGTGGTCTTGCCGGTGCCGGTCCCGCCGGAGATCAGCACGTTCAGCTTGCCGCGCACGCACGCTTCGAGGACGTGGACGAACTCCAGCGAGAACGTCCCCATGTTCACCAGGTCGCTCGCGGTGTAGGGATCCTCCGCGAACTTCCGGATCGTGAGCACGGGCCCCTTGATGGCCAGCGGCGGCACGATCGCGTTGACGCGCGAGCCGTTGGGCAGCCGCGCGTCCACCATCGGGCTCGATTCGTCCACGCGCCTGCCGACGCCCGCGACGATCTTGTCGATCACCTGCCGGTACTGCGCCTCGTCGACGAAGGCGAGGTCGGTCTCCTCGAGCACGCCCTCGCGTTCCAGCCACACCTCCTGCCAGGAGTTGCACATGATCTCCGTGACGGTCGGGTCTGCGAGGGGGACGTCGAGCGGCCCGTAGCCGAGCGTGTCGCTGATGACCTCCCGGACGAATCGGTCGCGTTCGATCGGCGAGATGCGGACGTCCTCCCGCCGCACGATCGCGTCGAGCGCCGCCTTGACCTCTTTTTCGAGGTGCTCTCCCTTGAGCGCCTTCGGGCCGGCGAGCTTCGGGCCGATTTCACCGAGGACGAGCTCGCGCACCTTGCGCTTGGCGTCGCTCCACGGGCTCGCGCCGTCGCTCTGCGGGCGCGGGCGCGCGGTCTTCGGCTTCTCCTTCTGTACGGCCTTGGCCTTCGGCGCGGTCTTCGGCGCCTTCTTGTCGTCGACGGCTTTGAGTCGGTCCGACAGTCTCATTCGCGATCACCCACTATCACGGCTTGCGCTTGAACAGTCTGGCGAACCCGCCCGCGGCGGCCGGCTGGCCTTGCGCAGGCATCGCTCCGACCGGCACGTCGCCCGGCAGGAAGGGCATGAGGCCCTCAACGATTCGCTTCGACACTTCCGACTCCGGGTAGCCCGCGATCACGGGCTTGCCGAGGTTGATGGAACGGGAAACTTCCTTGGCGTAGGGCAACGTCGAGCGGAACCCGTGCGGGAAGAGCTTGACGATGTCGCCGACGTCGATACCCACGTCCTTCTCGACCTTGTTCAGGATCAGGGAGACGTTGTCCGACGCGATCTGGAGCTTCTGCAGCGTTTGCAGAAACAGCCCGAGGTTGCGCACCGACGGCAGGTCCAGCGTCGCCATCACGAACAGGTGCTCGCTGAGGTCGAACGCCGCGAGCACCGTCTCCGCCAGGGCGGTCGGCGTGTCCACGACGATGTAGTCGAATCGCGTGCGGAGCGCTTCGAGGACCCGGGTCGCGTCCATCGGCGTGATGTAGTCGGCTTGGGACGGCTCGCGAGGCGCCGGCAGCGTCCAGAACGAGTTGTCGTAGTGCACCAGGTAGTCCTCGATGTGCGCCATCAGCTCGGTGCCCTCGCCGTTCTCGTCCTCCTCGTCGCCGGCGGGCGTGATCGCGTCGACGATCGTGTACGTCGGGCTGAGGCGAAGCGCCGTGGTGACCTCGCCGAACTGCAGGTCGAAGTCCACGAGCGCCACGCGCTTGTCGGAGTTCTTCGCCAGGAACATCGCCATGTTCGTCGCATAGAACGTCTTGCCGCAACCGCCCGTCGCCGAGCACACCGTGAAGATGCGCGCCACGGTGGGCGCCTCCTGCCCGGGTCCCGGCGCCGGTTGCGTGAGGACGACTTGCGTGCGTCGCCGCGCCTCGGCGTATTCGAGCGCGCGCCGGATCGCGTGACGCAGCGTCGCGTCGTCGGCGGGAACCTCAACGAGGTCGATCGCGCCGACCTGGACGATGTCGCGAAGGCTCGCGTCGGGCCGGTGGTCGAACGCGATCAGGAACGCCGAGTGCGCCATCTCGCGATGGAGCGCCGCGAGCCGCTTGAGGCCCGCGCGCGTTCCCAGCGAAGGCCCGGCCAGCACGAGCGCGAACGGTCCCTCGTGTTCCTGGACGTGCGCGAGCGAGCCCACCTTCGTGCACGGGACGACCTCCGGCGCGTAGTCCACCTCCGCCATCACGGCGCGCACCTGCTCGGCAAGCTCTTCGCTGCGGTCCAGGACCAGGATCTTCGAGGTCAACCCGTCACACTCCGAAACGCGTTCGATAGTTGTGCCCGCGCGTTCTGGCGTTCGGTGCGTCGTCGCGGACGAGCGCAGCCCAGAGCGACTGGAACTTCGCGTAGAAGATGAGCTTCTCGCTGTCGTCGACGTCGAGGGCCACGAGGTAGGTCTGGCCGCCTCCTTCGTCGACCCGGCGATCCAGCACGAGGACGTTGGTCAGGATCAGTTTGGCGAACGGCGCTTGCACGCCCCGAACGCTCAGGTCGCCTTCCACGGTCGCGTAGACGTTGACCTCGTCGCCCGGCCGCACGTACCCGGCAAGGCCCGGGACCGCGTCCATCTGCACGGCGACCGCTTGCATCCCGCGCGGTATGTCGACCCGGACGACGACTCCCCCTTCGGCGCGGATCACCCCGGGACTCGGCGTCGCGGTCGCGGTCGTCGTTGCCGTAGCGGTCGGCGACGGCGACGGCGTGACGGTCGGCGTGTCGCCGGCGTTCAGGGCGACGAACACCAGCGCGGCGCCGATGATGAACACCCCTCCACCGATCACGATGAGTTGTGTCGAACTTCTCCTCGCCATCCCTCTCCCAATCTTTCGTCGAGACTGACGCGCTGAAGCCGGCCGGGGCCGATGTTACTCCACGCTGTTTTCCGCACGTCTGTTCTGCGCGGCGATTCACGATACGGCCAGAACCTCCTGTGATGGGATAGTCAGTTCTGCCCAGATCGGCGCCCGGATCGTCCTCTGACGCCCTCGGTGAGGCGCTACAGTGAGCCCGTGGCCGGCAAACCCGAAGATAAGATCCCCGGTCCTTCCGGCGATCTCGCGGCGGTCAACCGTTCGCTGTCGGAGGCGAACGCCCGCCTGGAGAAAGCCAACGCCGCGATGCGCGACTTCGTCGCGGTGGCGTCGCACGACCTGCGCTCGCCGCTGACCACCCTGTACGGCTTCAGTCAGCTCCTGGAGAACAACTGGGATCAGCTCACCGAGGACGAGCGCCGCTCGTTCATCGCGGCCGTCAACCGGCAGGCGGGCCTGATGGCATCGCTCGTCGAAGACCTCCTCGTCACCTCCAAGATCGAAAGCGGGACCCTCGAACCCGAGCCCGAGATCGTCGATCTCGCGCTGTTGCTCGGCGACATCGAGCGCGCGAATCGCTCGGAGGAAAGGAAGCTGTCGATGTCCTGCCCGATCGGCCTGCAGGTTCTCGCCGACCGGCAGCACCTGTTCCGGATACTGGCCAACCTGATCGAGAACGCATTCAAGTACGGCGCCCCGCCGGTCTCCGTTGAGGCGGCGCGCCGCGACGATCGCGTCGCGATCCGCGTGATCGACGCCGGGAACGGCGTCGAGGAGGAGTTCCGTCCGCGCTTGTTCGAGCGCTTCGCGCGGGCGGACGACGCGCGCAGGCGCGCGACCGGGACGGGGCTCGGCCTGTCGATCGTGCGGGGCCTCGCGCTGGCCAACGGAGGCGACGCCTTCTACGAGCCGGGCGGCGAGGGTGCGGTGTTCGTCGTCGACCTGCCGGCAAACGGCTGAATCAGACGCGCCAGGGAACGACGCGGCGACCCCACCCGAACGCATCCTTCCACCAGCCCTCGTCGATCTTGTCGATCGTCACGCCGCCGCGCGAGCCGGAGGAGTGGATCATCCATCCGTTCCCGAGGTATACGCCCGCGTGGTCCATGTCCGACCAGGTCCGGTCGGGACCGGAGGTGTGGAACAGCGCGACGTCGAGCGGGCGCATGTGCGCGAGGCCGCGGCGCTTGGAGGTGACGCGCGCCATCTCGTACGAGCTGCGCTGCGGCAGCGACCATCCTTCATAGGGACGAAGCCTGGTCGGGTCCCACGACCCCGTCGGCTGGTTCAAGACCCACCATGCAAACCCCGAGCAGTCGAAGCCGCCCTGCGCCTGCGACCCGCAGCAGTAGCCGCCCGGCGTCGGCTTGGACCACTCACCCGCGTAGACGTAAGGCCAGCCGACGTGCCGGAAGGCCCACTCGACGGCCCGCGCGCGCTTCGCGCTCATCGGCGGCAGCACCATCGAGGCGTAGCGATCCAGCGACGCGACCTCCCAGCCGCTGCTGGCTTGCACCGCCCGCGCCAACCCGTAGGCGGCGTCCTGGCGCCGCATCGGGTCGGCCGGACGCCGCTCGAAGCGCTCGGCGCCGACGGGATAGTTGTAGTGGAGCCGCAACTGGTCGGCGAGCACCATGTCGCCGAACATGTGCGGCGTCTTGAAGCGATACCCGTCCTCGGCCGATACGCCGTCGAGCGCGCGCGCCGTCTCTTGCAGGCCGAGCGCTCGAATCACGGCTCGATCGAAGACGCGCTTCGACACCGGACCCATCGGGTCGAAGGCATCGCCCTTGGACTTCATCCAGCCGAGCTTCACCGCGACGTTGGCGACGGCGAACGGCGGTTCGGCAGGATCGAGGTCGGAGAAGAGAAGCTCGGGATCGACGACTTCCTCCGGCGCGAACGCGGCGACGAGCGCCGAGGCCAGGTGCCGGCGCTTCAGCGCCGAGGCCGGCCAGAAGCGCGTCGCGCCGGCCGGCAGCCAGTCGTTGTCTACCGAGACGATCCGGATCGCGTCGCGCGCAAAGTGGCCGTTCGCGACGTCGGTAAAGGGGAAGGGGGCCCCGGTCTCCTCGGCGCCGGCGCTTCCAGCCCCGAGGGCGCCCGCGGCCGTCAGCAAACACAACGCTGCGATGGCGTGCTTCACGGTTCCCTCCCGTCCCTTGTCCTTCGGCAGGAAGCCGGGGGGCCTTGAAGCCCGCGCCTCAGGAAGCCGGCGCGTCGATGCGGCCGGCGATCGTCGCGCGGATCTGCTCGGCGTGGGCGGCGTCGCGGTAGGCCACGCGGGGCCAGAAGAAGCCGCGAAGGCCGTCCTTGCGCCGCCGCGGCACCACGTGGACGTGCGCGTGCGGGACGCTCTGGCTGACGCCGTTGTTCATCGCTACGAAGGTGCCGTCCGCCGCCAGCGCGTCGCGCACCGCGCGCGCGATCAGCCGCGTCCCCAGCGCCAGCGCGGCCAGGGCATCGTCGGGAAGGTCGAGCAGCGTCTCGTGATGCTCGATCGGGATCAGCAGGGTGTGGCCGTGAAAGACCGGGCGATGATCGAGGAACGCCACGAGTCGCTCGGACCGGTACACCACCGGCGCCTCTAGCTCGCCCCCCGCGATCGCACAGAACGCGCACCCGGCGCTCATGGAGTCAACCTCGCTCCCTCTCCTCGTTTGCCGGTACACTGACCGGGCTCTGCCCGCGTGGAGCAGTTTGGAGTGCTCGTCACCCTGTCAAGGTGAAGGTCGCCGGTTCAAGTCCGGTCGCGGGCGCCGGCGATAGCGGTACCCTGCGTGCCGACCGTCGGCCAGGTAGCTCAGTTGGTAGAGCACCGGTCTGAAGAACCGGGTGTCGGCGGTTCGATCCCGTCCCTGGCCACGAACACGCAACGGCCGCCGCGCGAAGCGCGGCGGCCGCCACTCGGATGGGTGGGAACCTTCCCACCCGCTGCAACGCCCTGGCGGGCGCCGCAGCGAAGCCGTCTGCCTTGTTGGGGTGGGCCCCCACCCGGAACCGGTTTATCCGTTCCGAGCGGCGACGCCCTCGAGAAGGTTCATGACCTCGGACTCGCGGTAGCGACGGTGGCCACCAAGCGTCCGGATCGAGCTGAGCTTCCCGGCCTTCGCCCAACGAGTGACCGTCTTCGGGTCCACTCGGAAGAGTGCGGCGACTTCGGCTGGCGTGAGCAGGCTTTCGCTCGATGTCTGATCGCGCTTCATGTTTCCTCCTTCCTGGCGTCTGGCTGTCGATGCCCTACGCGGTTTGTCGGTCTTGTCGCAGGTCTCAAGTGTCGGCCGGTAACCCTTGGTCCACAATGGCCCGTTGTGACGGTTTTCCTACTACCCCCCTCGGACCGATTCATGCACGTTCCGGTTCCGTATCCTATACCGCTTTCTCCTACTTCGTCACCGGTTGTCCTGACCTTGAGCCCTTCACACCCTTAGAACGACCGCCACTCAGCCCGCATGACACCTCTTGTCGGATTTCTTCCAGACGCGGTATCGGCACGAAATCGGCGGGACTCGACTACGGAGCGCATCCGCCCGAACGCCCACGGGCGCGCGACCCAGGCTGTTACCATGTCGCCGCTCATCGGGTCCACCGGCTCTGACCTGCAAGGAGAACGCTCGCGATGACCGTCTTCGACCGCCTTCAAGGCGGCTACGAGCAGGTGGTCTACGGCCACGACGCCCCGTCCGGCTTGCGGGCGATCATCGCCATCTACTCGACCGCGCTGGGCCCGGCGCTCGGCGGCACCAGGATCCTGCCCTACCCGAGCGAGGACGACGCCCTGGCCGACGCCCTGCGGCTCGGGCGAGCGATGGCATTCAAGGCGGCCTGCGCCGGCCTCGCCCTTGGCGGCGGCAAGGCCGTGATCATCGGCGACCCGGCCGAGGTGAAGACCCGCGAGCTGCTCCACGCGTTCGGCCGCCTGGTGGATCGCCTGGGCGGCGCGTACATCACCTCCGCCGACGTCGGCTCGACCGTGCAGGACCTCGACGTCATTGCCGAGGTCACCCCGTACGTGAGCGGCTCGTCGAAGGGATCGGGCGACCCGTCGCCGATGACGGGCTACGGCGTGTTCAGGGGCATGGCCGCGGTCTGTGAGAGGGTCTTCGGCGAGCCGTCGGTCGCCGGGCGCCACGTCGTGGTCAGCGGCGTCGGCAAGGTCGGCTCGCACCTCGCGCGGCTGCTGGCCGAGGCGGGGGCGCAGCTCACGTTGTCGGACGTCCGCGAGGACGTCGTCACTGCGCTCGCGGCCGAGATCGGGGCAGAGATCGTCGCGCCCGAGCAGGCGGCGGGAACGCCCTGCGACGTGTTCGCGCCGTGCGCGCTGGGCGGCGTGGTGAACGACCGGACGCTCGGCTCGTTCAAGTGCCGCGCCATCGCGGGAGGCGCGAACAACCAGCTCGAGACGCCCGCGCTCGGGCACGCGCTGCACGACGCCGGCATCCTCTACGCGCCCGACTTCGTGATCAACGCCGGCGGGCTCATCAACGTCGAGGACGAGCTGCACGGCTACGACCCGGCGCGCGCGCGGGCAAAGGCAGAACGCATCGCCGACACGCTGCGAGAGATCTTCGCGATGGCCGCTGCCGAGGGGATGACCCCATCGGAAGCGGCCGACCGCATCGCGGAGTCGCGGATCGCGGCGGCCGGCGCATAGGCTACGCTGGGTCATGATCGACCACGACCTCAAGAAGACCGCGCGCACGATCCTGCGCGGCGCATCCCAGAAAGAGCCGCCGACCGACCTCGCACGGATCCTGGCCTACCTGCGCATCCATCACGAGCGGCCCTGGCACCTCAGCGACGACGCCTGGTCGCAGCTCAGCCGTCCGTCGCGGGGCCGGACCCGGTTCAAGAGTCAGGAGGCGTCGCTCACGCCGCGCAAGCGCTGGCGCGTCGCGCACGAGATCGCTCATCACGCGCTGCACGGCGCCGTTCCCCACCTGCGCGCAGGGACCTGGGAGACGCACGAGATCGAGTACGAGGCCGACCTGTTCGCCGCCGAGCTGCTCATGCCCGACCCCTGGCTCAAGCGCGCCGTCGACAAGGCGCGGAGCGGGCACGCGCACCTGTCGATCGACGACCTCGCGTCCGCCTTCGGCGTGGGCGCCAAGGAGATGGAGAAGCGTCTCGTCCAGCTCGACCTGCTGGCGGGCGAGATCCTCGGCCGGATGTGACGTTCGTCACCCGAGTTGCGTAGACGAAGCGTCGCAGTTGTAACACGCTCGTCTTTGACCGGCGGGGACTCGCCTTGGGAGGATAGAGTTGCTCTGGCCCCTTCCCCTTCGGGCCATCTGGTCTGACTGAGAGCCCGGCCACGAGCCGATCAGGGAGCCAGCGAGATGAGCGAAGGCGGCCCGGAGACCCCGGGTATGGGAGGCAGCGCATGAAGGGTTTGGTGGATCCTGCGACCGTCTCCACGGAGATGGCGCAGGTCTTGAGGCCGGACGGGACGATCGTGCCCGACCACGGCCTCGACCTCGACCTGAAAGAGGACGACCACAAGGAGTTGTACCGGGTCATGATCCTGACCCGGCTCGTCGATCGGGAATCCACCAACCTGCAGCGCCAGGGCGAGCTGGGCGTCTACACGCCGTCCCTGGGCCAGGAGGCCTCGCAGATCGGCGTGGGCTACAACCTGCAGCCGCAGGACTGGGTCTTCCCCTCCTATCGCGAGCTGGGGATCGCGATGCTCCGCAAGATCAACCCGGCCGACATCTTGCACCTGTTCCGCGGGACCTGGCACGGCGGCCTCTACGACTACCGCGCGGTCCGGTTCGCTCCCTACAGCGTGCCGATCGCGACGCAGACCCTGCACGCGGTGGGCTTCGCGACCGGCGCGAAGTTCGACGGCGAGAACCTCGTCGCGCTGACCTGCTTCGGGGACGGCGGGACGTCCGAGGGCGACTTCCACGAGGCGATGAACTTCGCCGGCGTGTGGAAGGCGCCGGTCGTCTTCCTGTGTCAGAACAACGGCTACGCGATCTCGGTGCCGCTCGCCAAGCAGACGGCCGCTCCGACCTTGCACGTGCGGGCGCTCGGCTACGGCATGCCGGGCTACCGGGTGGACGGCAACGACGTGCTCGCGTGCTACGCGATCGGCAAGCTCGCGTTCGCCCACGCCCGATCCGGGAAGGGGCCGACCTTCATCGAGGCGATGACCTACCGGCGAGGCCCGCACTCGACGGCGGACGACCCGACGCGCTACCGCTCCGACGAGGAGCTGAAGGAGTGGGAGGCGCGCGACCCCGTCGCCCGCTACGAGGTGTACCTGGAGAGCGAGGGGATCCTGACCGAGGCGTTCAAGCAGCAGTGCGCCGACGAGGGCAAGCAGGCGGCGAGCGCGCTGCGCGCCTCCATCGTCGGCGCCGGTCCGCTGGAGCCGACGCTGATGTTCGACCACGTCTACGACGAGATGCCGCCGACGCTCGCGCGCGAGCGCGCGAAGTTCGTGCGCGATCGCGAGGGGGAGTAGCGGTGGCGACCCACACGATGGCGCAGGCGCTGAACGAGGCGCTCCGGTACTGCATGAAGGACAACGACCGCGTGATCGTCATGGGCGAGGACGTCGGCAGGGCCGGCGGCGTCTTCCGCATCACCGACCGGTTGCAGCAGGAATTCGGCGAGCAGCGCGTCATCGACACCCCGCTGGCGGAGTCCGGGATCGTCGGGACGGCGATCGGGCTCGCGATCTACGGCTTCCGGCCGGTGTGCGAGATGCAGTTCGACGGCTTCACCTACCCCGCGTTCGAGCAGATCACCTCGCACCTTGCGAAGTACCGCTCGCGGACGATGAGCAAGATCCAGCTCCCCGTCGTGATCCGGATCCCCTACGGCGGCGGCATCGGCGCGGTCGAGCACCACTCCGAATCGATCGAGGCGTACTTCACGCACACGGCCGGCTTGCGGATCGTCACGCCCTCGACGCCGTCGGACGCCTTCACGCTGCTCGTCCAGTCGATCGAGTGCCCGGACCCGGTCATCTTCCTGGAGCCCAAGCGCCGGTACTGGATCAAGGAAGACTTCGACCTGCCGGTCGCCTCGCCGCTGCCGTTCGGCAAGGCGCGCGTCGTGCGCGAGGGAACCGACTGCACCATCGTCTCCTACGGGCCGAGCATGCGCACGGTCGAAGACGCCGCGCGCGAGGCGGCGAACGACGACGTCTCGTGCGAAGTGATCGACCTCCGCACGCTCGTGCCGTTCGACTACGAAACCGTCATGGAGTCGGTGAAGAAGACGGGCCGGGCGGTCGTCGTGACCGAGGCGCCGCTGACGGGCTCCTTCGCCGGCGAGGTCGCGGCGCGCATCCAGGAAGAGGCGTTCCTGTCGCTCCAGGCGCCGGTCCTGCGGGTCGGCGGGTACGACATCCCCTATCCGCCGGCGAAAGTCGAAGACATGTACCTTCCCGATCTCGATCGCGTGCTGGACGTCGTCGACGCGGTGCTGAACTACTGACAGGGGGACCGATGGCAGACGAGATCCGCGACTTCCTCCTCCCCGACCTCGGCGAAGGCCTCACCGACGCAGAGATCGTCCAGTGGCTGGTCAAGGCGGGCGACACCGTCGAGCTGAACCAGCCGCTCGTGGAGGTGGAGACGGAGAAGGCCATCGTCGAGATCCCCTCGCCCTTCGCCGGCGTCGTCGATGCGTGCTACGGCGAGGTGGGCGAGCGCGTGGACGTCGGCGCGAAGCTGATCTCGATCAAGACCTCTTCCGACGCCCCGGCGACCGGGCGGAAGGAGGTGCTCGTCGGCTACGGCCCGGAGGAGGCGGGAAGCAAGCGCCGGAAGACGCGGCGCATCGGCCGGCGCGACGAAGAGGAGGAGGCGGCGCCGAAGGGCAAGGCGCTCGCCACGCCTCCGGTCCGCAAGCTCGCGCGGGACATGGGCGTCGACATCGAGTCGGTCGCGGGCACCGGACCCGGAGGCCGCGTCACGCGCGAGGACGTGCAGGCCGCGGCGGGCGGCGTCGCGCAACCTGCGGCTGCCGCGCCGAAGGACGACGCCTCCGTCGTGCGGCTCGCGCCGGCGCTGCGGATCACGCGCACCGCCGAAGGCCCCGCGGAGGAGCGCATCCCGGTCCGCGCGATCCGGCGCTCGATCGCGCAGAAGATGGTCCGCTCGGTGTCCTCGATCCCGCACGTCACCGAGTGGCTCCAGGTCGACGCGACCGACCTGATGAAGCTCCGCGACGAGCTGCGCGGTGCGCCCGAGGCCGAGACCGTCAAGATCTCGCCGCTGCCGATCGTGGTCAAGGCGCTCATGGCCGCGTTGCGCAAGCACCCGCTCGTGAACTCCTCCTGGGACGACTCCTCCGACGAGATCGTCGTGCACCATCGCTACAACGTGGGCATCGCGACCGACACCGAGCGGGGGCTGCTCGTCCCGGTCGTGCGCGACGCCGACCAGTTGAACGTCTTCGAGCTGGCCGGCGAGATCGCGCGGCTGGTCGAGCAGGCTCGCGCCGGACGCAGCGGGCCGAGCGACCTGACCGGCTCGACGATCACGGTGACCAACATCGGCTCGTTCGGCATGGACTCCGGGACGCCGATCATCAACCACCCCGAGTGCGCGGTCCTCGCGCTGGGAACGATCGCGAAGCGTCCGTGGGTGGTCGGCGACGCGATCGAGCCGCGCTTCGTCACGACGCTCGCGCTGTCCTTCGATCACCGGATCGTCGACGGAGCAGAGGCCGGCCGGTTCCTTCGCTACCTCGGCGACCTGATCGAGGTGCCCTCCCGGCTCTTCGGCGTGCTATGAGCGACACGACGAAGATCGTCCACTACACGGCCGCGGGCGGCGTGGTGATGGTGGGCGGGCGCGTCCTGGTCCTGCACCGGCCGGCGCGCGGCGAGGTGCGGCTGCCCAAGGGTCACGTCGAGGCGCACGAAGATCCCCGCACGACCGCGTTGCGCGAAGTCGCCGAGGAGAGCGGCTTCGGCGACCTGGAAATCACGACGGACCTCGGCGAGATGGAGAACGAGTTCGATTCGCTCGACACCGACGGTTCGCCGATGCACGTCGTGCGGACGGAGCGCTACTTCCTGATGACGCTGACGAGCCCGCGCAAGATCGACAGGCCCGACGAGGACGCCGAGCAGTTCACCAGCGACCTCATGGAGCCCGCCGAGGCGATCGAAGCGCTGACCTACGACGCCGAGAAGGAGTGGGTGCGGCGCGCGCTCGCGAGCGCGACGCCCGGCTAGCGCTCGCGCTGGCGTCGCGGCAGCGCGACGTGGAAGCTGGTTCCCTCGCCGAGCCGCGACTCGACCCACACTCGCCCGCCGTGCGCCTCGACGAGCGTGCGAACCAGGTAGAGCCCGAAGCCGACGCTGCCGGACCCTCGAGCGTTCGACGCCTGGCGGAAGCGCTCGAAGATGTGCGGCAACTCGCCGGGCGCGATCCCGCGGCCCTCGTCGGCCACGGTGAGGAAAACCTCCGAGCGATCGTCGGTCACGCGCGCCCGGACGACCGTCCCGGGCTCGGAATACTTCAGCGCGTTGTCCAGCAGGTTTGTCACGACGTGTTCGAGCGCCGACGGGTCGCCGTAGAGACCGAGGTCTCCACGCGGCGTGTCGACCTCGATCGTCCGTTCGCGCGCGTCGCCTAACTCGGCGGCGAGGCGCGTCACGACCTTGCCGAGGTCGACCGGCACGCGCAGCAACCGGGTGAGGCCCGCTTCGGCGCGCGAGGACTGCAACAGGTCCTCGATCAGGCTCACGATCCGCCGCCCCTGCTCTTCCATCACGGCGAGGAAGCCGAGCGTCTCCTCGTCGCCGAGCGTCCCCGCGCGCTTGCGAAGGATCGCCACGTAGCCCAGCAGCGAGGTCAGCGGCGTCTTGACTTGGTGCGTGACGCCGGCGATGGCGTCGGCCCGGACGCGGTCCGCCTCGGTGAGCCGCGCGGCGTCGACCCGTTGCCGCTCCAGCTCGGCTTGCAGGCGCGCCAGCTCGCGTTCGTGCGCGACGATCTGGCGGGTCAGCCTCGCCAGCGACCGGTCGTGGGCGATCGCGTACACACCGAACCCGAGCGAGAGCGCGAGCAACGTGAACCGCACGCCCGGGAACACGATGACGTCGTGGATCGGCTCGGGAACGACGTCGGTCCAGTAGGACATGACCAGGACGACCGCCGCCAGGACGGTGAGGAACACCGTGGCGGCCCACCACAGGTGCCGGCGTTCGCGCTCGACGCCCCGCAGCGTGCGCTCGGGTGCTTCGAGCGGCGCGCCCGCCACGTCGCTCGTCGCGTCCACGCTACCCCTTGCCCTCTGAGGCCCTCTGGGCCTTTGCCCTACGACCCCTTGACGGTTCCGATGACGATCGGGTCTTCCCCGGCACGTTCTAGCGCATGCACGGCGCCGTCCAGCGCATCGGGGGGTACGACCAGGGTCATGCCGATGCCCAGGTTGAACGCGCGACGCATCTCGTCCTCGGCGATGCCGCCCGCGCCTTGCAAGAACTCGAAGATGGGTGGCACGGTCCAGGAGGCTCGGTCGAGGTCCGCCGAGCACCCGGGCGGCATCACGCGCGCGAGGTTCGCCTCCAGCCCGCCGCCGGTGACGTGCGCGGCGGCGTGCACCTCGCACGCGCGCGCCGCGGCGAGCACCGCCGGGGCGTAGAGGCGCGTCGGGCGAAGCAATTCCTCGCCGAGCGTGCCGTCGCAGCCGGGCACCGCCGCGCCGAGGTCGAGGTCGTGCAGCAGGATCAGGCGGCGCACCAGCGAGTAGCCGTTGGAATGAAGGCCGCTCGAGCGGAGCCCGATCACACGGTCGCCGGGGCGCACGCGATCGGGGCCGAGCATCGCCGCTCGCGCGACAACGCCGACGCCGAAGGCCGCGAGGTCGTACTCCTCCGGATCCATCATGCCGGGGTGCTCGGCGGTTTCCCCGCCGATGAGCGCGCATCCGGCGGCCGCGCAGGCGTCCGCGATGCCGCCGACGATCTGCGCGGTGCGCTCCGGGTCGTTCCGGCCGCAGGCGATGTAGTCGAGCAGGAACAGCGGCTCCGCGCCCGAGCACACGACGTCGTCCAGCACCATCGCCACCAAGTCGGCGCCGACGGTGTCGTGACGGCCGAGCGTCTGCGCGATGGCCAGCTTCGTGCCGACGCCGTCGGTCGCCGAGACCAGCACCGGGTCCTTGATGCCGTCGAACCCGGCGTCGAACCCGGCGGCGAACCCGCCGATCTCACCGACCACCTCGGGACGCACGGCGCCCGCGGTCGCGATGCGCTCGGCGATCAGCTCGACCGACCGGTCGCCCGCCTCGATGTCGACACCGGCGGCTCGGTAGGTCGATCCGGTCATGGCCGCTCGCGCGGCGCGGGCGCGTGGGGAAGCTCGAGGACGTACTTCGGCTCGGCCAGATCCTCGGGAATCGGGATCGGGTAGATGCCATCGAAGCAGGCCCGGCAGAAGCCGTCGGCGGCCTGGCGGGTCGCGCGCACGAGCGAGCGCACCGACAGGTAGCGCAACGAGTCCGCGCCGACGTACTGCTCGATCTCCTCGATGCCCAGGTCGCTCGCGACAAGCTCGGCCTTCGTTGCCATGTCGATGCCGTAGAAGCAGGGCCAGCGGATGGGCGGGCTCGTGATGCGAAGGTGGACCTCGGTCGCGCCGGCCTCGCGCAACAGCCTGACGATCTGGCGCGTGGTGTTCCCGCGGACGACGGAGTCGTCCACGACGACGAGTCGCTTGCCGTACACGGTCGAGCGCAGCGGGTTCAGCTTCAGCCGGATGCCTTGCTGGCGGATCGATTGGGTCGGTTCGATGAACGTGCGGCCGACGTAGCGGTTCTTGACGAGGCCGTCGCCGTAGGGGATGCCGGACGCCTCGGCGAACCCGGCCGCGGCGATGGGACCCGTGTCGGGCACGCCGATCACGAGGTCCGCGTCGGCGGGCTCCTCCTGCGCCAGGATGCGCCCCATCTCGACGCGCACCTCGTTCACCGGCACGCCGTTCAGCACCGAGTCCGGGCGCGCGAGGTAGACGTACTCGAAGATGCACAGCTTCGGGTCGGGCTTGGCGAAGACCGTCGACCGAAGCCCGCCGGCGTCGATCGCGACGACCTCACCCGGCTCGACGTCGCGAACGAAGTGCGCGCCGACGATGTCGAGGGCGCAGGTCTCGCTCGCCAGCACCCAGCCTCCCGACGGCAGCCGGCCGATCGAGAGCGGGCGGACGCCGTGCGGGTCGCGCGCGCCGTAGACCGTGTCCTTGTCCATCACGACGAACGAGAACGCGCCCCGCAGCGTGGGCAGCACGTCGAGCAGTGCTCGGTCCAGCGGCCCTCCGTGTTGCGCGAGCAGCGCCGTCACGAGGTCCGAGTCGGTGGTCGCGCGCGGGTCTCCCGGCGCGCGGCGGACCATCGAGGCGATCTCGACCGTGTTGGTCAGGTTGCCGTTGTGGCCGAGCGCGATGCCGTTCTGGTTCGGCAGCGAGCGGTACGCAGGCTGCGCGTTTTCCCACGCGGTGCTCGACCCGGTCGTCGAGTAGCGCGTGTGGCCGATCCCCATCGAACCGGGCAGCGCCGCGAGCGTGGACTCGGAGAAGACCTGCGCGACGAGCCCGGTGTCTTTGTAGACCACGACGCTGCGCCCGTCGGAGACCGCGATCCCCGCGGCTTCCTGCCCGCGGTGCTGCAGCGCGTAGAGCCCGAAGAAGATGAGCTTGGCCACTTCCTCGTCGGGGGCCCATACGGCGAAGAGCCCGCACTCCTCGCGGGGGGAATCGTCGAACTCGAAGTCGACGGGGTGGGTCACACGGGAATGATACCAGCGCCCGCGCGCGCCCCTCAGCCCTCCCCGAGCGCCCTGGGGAGCCCGCCGGCGAATGCCCCCGCGGCATCGGCGAGCGGCACGAGGTCGTCGCCGATCGCGATCGACGCGCCGCCGGTCGTCCCGATCACGCCCGCCGGGACGCCGGCCGCGGCCGCCCGGTCGAGGACGCCGCCGGGGTCGGTCGTCGCGACGACGGCTCGCCCGCTCGACTCGCCGAACCACCATGCGTGCGGCGCCACCCCCCGCGGCGCACCGGACGCGACGACGCCCGCGCCGCTCGCGATGGCGCACTCCGCGAGCGTCACGGCCAGGCCGCCGTCGCTCAGGTCGTGCGCGGCGGTGACCATCCTCGCCTCGGCCAGGTCGGCGAGCAGACCGATCAGGCGGCCTTCTGCGCCGAGGTCGAGCGCCGGGGGGCGTCCGCCGAGGTGGCGGTGCTCGACCCAGGCCCACTCCGAGCCGTCCAGCTCGTGGCGAGTCTCCCCGAGCAGCACGACCGTCTCGCCCTCGGCCCACGCGATGCCGAGCCGCGCGTTCGCGTCCTCCAACACGCCGAGCATCCCGACGACCGGCGTCGGGTGGATCTGCGTGTCGCCGGTCTGGTTGTAGAAGCTCACGTTGCCGCCGGTGACCGGCGTGCCGAGCGCCTCGCACGCTTCGCCCATCCCGGCGACCGCCTCGGCGAACTGCCACATGACCTCGGGGTGCTCGGGATTGCCGAAGTTCAGGCAGTTGGTCACCGCGATCGGGCGCGCGCCGGCACACGCGACGTTGCGCGCCGCCTCGGCGACCGCGTGGGCCGCGCCGAGACGCGGGTCGAGCCGGCACCAGCGCCCGTTGCCGTCGGTCGAGAGCGCGAGCGCGCGGCTCGTGCCCTCCAAGCGGATCACCGCGGCGTCGCCGCCGGGGCCGGCCATCGTGTTGTGCTGCACGATCGAGTCGTACTGCTCGTAGACCCACCGCTTCGAGCACACGTTCGGGCTCCCCAGCAGCGCGAGCAGCGACGTGCCCAGGTCGGACGGCGCCGGCAGGTCGTTCGCGCCGTCGGCCCGCAGCTTCTCCAGCCACTCGGGCTCGGCGCGCGGGCGGTCGTAGGTCGGCCCCTCGTCCGCGAGCGACGGCGCCGGCACGTCCGCCACGACCTCGTCGTGGTGCCGGACGCGAAGGTTGGACCCGGTGGTCACCCTCGCGACCGGCGTCGCCAGGACGCCCCACGCCCGGCACACGCTCAACGCCTCCTCGACATGGGCGGGCTCGACGATCGCGAGCATGCGCTCCTGCGATTCGCTCGTGAGGATCTCGAAGGCCTCCATGTCGCTCTCGCGCAGCGGCACCGCATCGAGGTCCACGTCCAGCCCGACGCGGCCGCGCGCCGCCATCTCGCTCGTCGCGCAGCAGAACCCGGCGCCGCCGAGGTCCTGCAAGCCGACGAGCAGACCGCGCCGGGACAGCTCCAGGCACGCCTCGATCACGACCTTCTCGGTGAAGGGGTCGCCCACCTGGACGCTCGGGCGCTTCGCCTCAGCCTCGGCGTCGAACGGCCGGCTGGCGAGCACGCTCACCCCGCCGATGCCGTCGCGCCCGGTCTTGGACCCCATCAGGATCGCGACGTTGCCTTCACCCTGCGCCCGCGCGCGCTGCACGTCCTCGCGCCGGGCGATCCCGACGCACATCACGTTGACGAGCGGGTTGCCCGCGTAGCACGGGTCGAACTTCACCTCGCCGCCGACCGTCGGGATCCCGATCGAGTTCCCGTACTGCGAGATGCCGGCGACCACGCCGCTCAGCAGGCGGCGCTGGAGGAGGTCGCCGGGCTCGCCGAACCGCAGCGGGTCGAGCAGCGCGACCGGCCGCGCGCCCGCGGCCAGCACGTCGCGCACGATGCCGCCGACGCCGGTCGCCGCGCCCTGGACCGGCTCGACGAAGGAGGGATGGTTGTGCGACTCGAGCTTGAACACCGCGACGAGCCCGTCGCCGACGTCGACGACGCCGGCCGATTCGCCGGGCCCCATCACGACGCGCGGGCCCTCGGTCGGCAGCGTCTTCAGGTAGATCTTCGAGGACTTGTACGAGCAGTGCTCGGACCACATCGCCGCGTACATCGCAAGCTCGGCGCTGGCCGGCTCGCGGCCGAGCGTGTCGCGGATGCGCGCGAATTCGTCGGCCGTGAGTCCAAGGGTCTCCGCCTGCGCGACGTCGGTCAGACCGTCGCTCCCATCTTCATCAGCGCGCCGACGATCGCGCGGCCGTCGATGCTGCCGAATCCGACCTCCGGCTCGACCGCGTGCTCGGGGTGCGGCATGAGGCCGAGCACGTTCCCGCGTTCATTGCACACGCCGGCGACGTCGCCGGTCGAGCCGTTGGGGTTGTCGGCGTAGCGGAAGACGATCTGGCCGCGGTCGGCCAGCGCGCGGCGGTGCTCGTCGCCCAGGACGTAGCGGCCCTCGCCGTGCTTGATCGGGATGACGAGCGTCTCTCCCGGACCCGCGTCCACGAGCCGGCACACCGACTCCTGCACGACGATCGGCTCTGGCCGGCACCGGAACCGCAAGCCGGCGTTGCGCACGAGCGCGCCGGGCAGCAGGCCGGACTCGCACAGGATCTGAAAGCCGTTACAGATCCCGAGCACCGGCCCGCCATCGCGCGCGAACGACTTCACCGGCTCCATCACGTTCGCGAAGCGCGCGATGGCTCCGCACCGCAGGTAGTCGCCGTAGGAGAAGCCGCCGGGCAGGATCACCGCGTCGACGCCCTTCAGGTCGGCGTCGCCGTGCCAGAGCAGCTCGGCCTCGCCGCCGAGAACTTCGACCGCGTGGACCGCGTCACGCTCGTCGTTGGAGCCGGGAAACTGAAGCACACCTACCCGCATGGCCCGAAGGATATCCAGCGGGGGACTACTCGTCGTCGGGCATCGAGACCGTGTCGAGCGTGTGGCCGCACGCCGAGCAGAAGACGAACAGCACGCGAATCGTCCGCGCTCCATCCGCCTCCGCCACCTCGGTCATCCGGTACCGCGAGGTCTCCGTCAGCGGGAGATCGCACGAGGGGCAGGTGGGACCGCTCGCCACTCCGGCTATTCGCTTCGCCCTCCGCAGCCCGGCGGCCAGCTCCTCGTAATGGATCGACGCCGTCCTGCCAAGCGCTTCGCCCGCGGCCATCGGCCTGGTCCTCGTCCCCCGGTCGAGCAGCTCGAGCGACGCCGTGGCGGATGCCTTGACGGCATCGAGGTCGGCTCCTAGTTCCGCCAGGACCTCGTGCGCGACGCCGCTGTCTTCCCGGAGGAGCGCAAGCAGCAGGTGTGACGCGTCGATCCAGTTGTGACCGAGCCGCAACGCCTCGCGCAGGCTCAGCTCCAGGACCTTCTTCGCCCTGGGGGTGAACGGGATGTGATCCGGCTCGACCCCGCCGTCCCCCGCGGGCGTGATCGCCTCGACCGCGGGCTTGATCCGGTCGTACTCGACGCCACCGGCCTGGAGCGCGTCGCGCGCATCGCCTCCCTTGGCCAGGGACAGCAGAAGGTGCTCGACACCGATGTAGTGATGATTGAGCGAACGCGCCTCCTGCTGTGCGTCGACGACGACCGCCCGGCCCGCAGGGGTAAACCGCTGGAACATCAACGCCTCTCCGATCGCTTCAGGATCCGCCGATCGCGTTCGAGCCTGCGAGCCGACACTCGTCGCTGGAAGCTATCCGCGCCCTGCAACGCTACCACCGCGGGGCCGCGACGCATCAGGCCGGCGGGAAGCCGGCGGCGGCGAGGAGGGCGAGGGCTTCGGGCTCGGGAAGGGCGATGATCGCGGCGGCGTCCTGGCACCAGAAGGGGCGGTCGGCGGGTCGCAGGAAGGTGCGGCAGGCGGCGTCCTCGACGCGCCGGGCCCGCAGCTCGATCGCGGCGGTGCCGCCCGGCTCGAGCAGGTGAACCGCCTCGTGGAGCAAGACCGGCGCCAGCTCGGTCGCGGTGCGCTGCCGCGCGGTGAGCTTGAGGTTGACCCAGACGACCCGCGCGTCCTCGTCGAGCGTCGATTCGATCCCGCTGCGGGCGAACTCGGCGATGCGGATCGTGACGCCGTCGAAGGCGCGGGCCGCGCGCGTCAGCTCGGCATCCGGCCCGCCCTTGGCGACGCCGCAGATGAGCGACATCGCGTCCCGCACGCGAGCGACGAAGGAAGGACCGCCTTCGGGACGAGCGCCGGCGACCTCTTCGCACGGCGCCCGGAACGCCGGGATCTCCTCGGGCACGGGCGCGGGGAACACCTCGATCGGGTCGTGGTCGTAGGGCGCTCGCGCAGCCGGACGGCGCTCAGCGAGCGGGACCTCCGCCGCCTGCGGAGGCCGGATCAACAGCGCCACGGTCGCGGCCAGCCCTGCGATCGCCAGGACGGCGAAGACGGCGAGCAGCGGCCGCGGCATCGCATCCCGAAGCCGGACCTCCTCCTCGCTCACACCGCCCCTCGGTGGAGCGGGAGCGCCTCCAGCCCGCAGTCCACGGCGACAAGCTCGCGCGCGCTCGACATGGTCACGTAGAGCACGCCGTCGGCGAGGCAGCAGTTCGTCGGCTCGGTGTGGTCGCCCGTCTGGACCGACCAGCGCGGCGTCCCCTCCTGATCGACGCAGTGGATCACGTCGGCCATGCTCCCGCAGACGATGAGGTCGCCGTTCGCGGTCACGCAGAAGCCGTCCGGGAAGCCGGCGGCGAACTTCGCCAGAACGCGCTCGCCGGCGAGGCCGCCGGGCGTCCAGTCGAACGCGAGCACGCTCATCGTCATCGATTGCGCGACGTAGAGCGTGCGCCCGTCCGCGCCGAAGCCGATCCCGTTCGGGAAGAGCGGCACTTCGGCGATCTGCTCCGGCGCGCCCCCGGGCGCGATGCGCCAGACGCGACCCGGCCCGAGGTTCGCCAGGTCCTCCCAGTTGTGCGGGTCGGTGACGTAGAGCGCCCCGTCGGGTCCGAAGCACAGGTCGTTCGGCCGCCACGGCGCGGGGGCCGCAAACTCGATCGCGACGTCGGTCACGCCCCCGTCCGGCTCGACGCGCTGGACGCGCCCGGTCACCTGCTCGGCCGAGAACTGGTAGCCGTCGGGCCCGACGCACACGCCGCCGTTGTTGGCGACGTAGAGCGCGCCGCCCGAGCCGAGCGCCGCCCCGTTCGGCCCGCCCGGAACCTCCGCGACGGTCTCGACGGCGCCGTCGCGCGCTCGCCGGATGCGGCCGTCGAGGATGTCCACGAACGCGATCGAGCCGTCGTCGAGCGCGACCGGCCCTTCGGGGAACCCCAGGCCGGAGGCGACGGTCCTCGGCGCCCAGTCCACCTCAGCCGGGCTCGAACCGGTAGGTGAAGTCCTCGATGACCGGGTTGGAGAGCAGCCGCGAGGACATCTCCTCGACCTGTTTCGCCGCGGCATCGCGGTCGGTCGCCTCGATGTCCAGCTCGATGTGCTTGCCGATCCGCACGCCGCGCACGCCTTCGAAGCCCATGGACGGGAGGTTGTCCTCGACCGTCTTACCCTGCGGGTCGAGGATTCCGTCCTTGAGCATGACGTCGATGAAGACCCTCACTCGATCCACTCCTGGAACGACTTGCGGGCCAGGCGCTCGTACGCCTCGACGTACTTCGCGCGCGTGTTGAGCACGACCTCGTGCGACAGCTCCGGACCCGGCGGCGCGTGGTCCCAGCCCTGCTGGTCGGTCCAGTCGCGAACGTACTGCTTGTCGAAGGACGGGACCGGTTCGCCGGGGTGCCATTGGTCCGCGGGCCAGAACCGCGACGAGTCCGGCGTCAGCGCTTCGTCGATCAGCACGATCTCGCCGTCGATCAGGCCGAACTCGAACTTCGTGTCGGCGATGATGATGCCGTGCTCCTCGGCGTAGCTCGCGGCGCGCGCGTAGAGCGCGAGGGTCAGCTCGCGGAGCCGCCCCGTGACGCGGGCGCCGGCGATCTCGCACGCCTGCTCGTACGTGATGTTCTCGTCGTGGCCCTCGTCGGCTTTGGTCGAGGGCGTGAAGATGGGCTCGGGCAGCCGGTCGGACTCGACCAAGTCGCCCGGCAGCGCGATCCCGCACACCGTCTGCGACGCCCGGTACTCCTTCCATCCCGAACCGGTGAGGTAGCCGCGCGCGACGCACTCGATCGGGACGACGTCGGCCCGCCGCACGAGCATCGTCCGCCCCCGCAGCGCGTCCGCGTGCTCCTTCGCGGCGGGCGGGAAGTCGTCGGGGTTGGTGGAGACGAGGTGGTTGGCGGTGACGTCCTTCAGGTAGTCGAACCAGAACACGCTCAGGCCCGTCAGGACCTTGCCCTTGTCCGGGATCGGCGTCGGCAGCACGACGTCGTAGACCGATATCCGGTCCGTCGCCACCATCAAGATCCCGGCGTCGGTGGCGTACAGGTCGCGCACCTTCCCCTGCTTGATCAGCTCGAGTCCGTCGAGCGTCATCCGCTCCTCCTGTCGTGAGGCCCGAATGATACCGGGGCGACGAAAGGAGCCGAGGGCCGCTCGCGGAACGGCGGCGCGCGCGCGGACCGTGCGCCTACAGCGCGCTCAGGCGTTCGAAGATCACGCCGGTGTGGCGGAGGTAGGCCGCCGGGTCCATGATCTCGTCGAGCAGCTCGGGCTTGACCTTGTCTCCCACGCCCGGCTCGGCCAGCAAGGTCTCCTTGAACGGCGGGCCGCCCTCCCAGGTCTTCATCGCCGCCGCCTGCACGGCGGCGTACGCGTCCTCACGCGTCAGGCCCGCCTCCACCAGCGCGAGCAGCACGTTGCCCGAGTAGACGAGCCCGCGCGTGGCGTCCACGTTCGCGCGCATGCGCTCGGGGAAGACGCGCATGCCGTCCACGACCCTGATCGCCAGATGGAGCATGTAGTCCAGCGCGATCGTGGCGTCGGGCAGGATCACGCGCTCGACGCTGGAGTGGCTGATGTCGCGCTCGTGCCACAGCACCACGTTCTCCAGCGCCGCCGTCGCGTCGGCTCGCACCACCCGCGCAAGGCCGGTGATGCGCTCGCACAGGATCGGGTTACGCTTGTGCGGCATCGACGAGGAGCCCTTCTGCCCGGCCCCGAACGGTTCCTCGGCTTCGCGCACCTCGGTCCGTTGCAAGTGCCGGATCTCGACGCCGATCTTTTCCAGCGTCGCCGCGGTCACGGCGAGCACGCTCACGAACTCGGCGTGCCGGTCGCGCTGCACGATCTGCGTCGAGGCCTCGGCCGCGGAGAGCCCGAGCGCGGCGCACACGTGCGCCTCGACGGCGGGGTCGATGCTCGCGTAGGTGCCGACCGGTCCGGAGAGCTGGCCGACGGCCACGGTCGATCGCGCGCGGCGCAACCGCTCGACGTTGCGACGCATCTCGAACGCCCAGACGGCGAGCTTCAGCCCGAACGTCGTGGGCTCGGCGTGGACGCCGTGCGAGCGTCCGACGCAGACGGTGTCGCGAAACTCGAGCGCGCGGCGGCGGATCGTCTCGAACAGCCGCTCGGCCTTGGCGATCAGCAAGTCCGATGCCTCCGCGAGCTGCAGCGCGAGCGCGGTGTCGAGCAAGTCCGAGGACGTCATGCCGTAGTGCAGCCACCGCGACGCCTCGCCGATCGGCTCGCCGAGCGCGGTCAGGAACGCGATCACGTCGTGGTCGGTGACCGCTTCGATCTCGGCGACGCGCGCGGGGTCTACCTCGGTCGCGCGCTCGCGGATGGCCGCGAGGTCCTCGTCCGGGACGACGCCGAGCACGTTCCAGGCCTCGACCGCGAGCAGCTCGATCCGCGTCCAGTGCCGGAACTTGGACCGCTCGTCCCAGACGGCCCCCATCTCGGGCAGCGTGTAGCGCGGGATCACGCGCTCGTCTCCCGCGGCGTGAAGAACGCGGCGCGTGAGGACTCGATGATGCGCACCGCCTCGTCCTCGCCTCCCCAGCCGCCCGTGATGACCTTCTTGCCTTCGAGGTCCTTGTAGATGGCGAAGAAGTGCGCGATCTCGTTGAGCAGGTGACCCGGCACCTCGGTGAGCGTGTTGACGCTGCTCCACAGCGGGTCGCCGACCGGCACGGTCAGGATCTTGTCGTCGACGCCCTTGTCGTCGGTCATGTGGAACACGCCGACCGGCCGGACCTCGATCACGCAACCGGGGAAGGTGGGCGCGCCGACCAGCACGAGCGCGTCGAGCGCGTCGCCGTCCTCGGCGAGCGTCTCCTCGACGAACCCGTAGTCGGCGGGGTACTGCACGCTCGTGAAGAGCATTCGGTCCAAGTGGATGCGCCCCGTCGCCGGGTTCATCTCGTACTTGTTCCGGCTCCCCTTGGGGATCTCGACGACGACCGAGATCGAGCCGGTCACAGCTTCTGGCCTTCGGCGAGCCGGGCCTTCAGCTCGTGCAGCCCCTTGCGCAGGTCGGCGTCGGCGACGGCGAGGATCTGAACCGCGAGCAGTCCGGCGTTCTTCGCCCCGTCGACCGCGACGGTCGCGACCGGCACGCCGGGCGGCATCTGCACGCACGAAAGCAGCGCGTCCATCCCGTCGGGAAACCCGCCCGAGAGCGGGACGCCGATGACCGGCAGCGGCGTCATCGCGGCGACGACGCCCGGCAGGTGCGCGGCCATGCCGGCGCCCGCGATCAAGACCTCGATCCCGCGCTCCTCCGCCGCGGTGACGTACTCGCGGACGCGCTCGGGCTGGCGGTGCGCGCTCATCGCCTCCATCTCGAAGCCCACACCGAAGCGGTCGAGCACGTCGCAGGCCGCGCGCATCGTGGGTTCGTCGCTGGTGCTGCCGAAGACGATCCCGACGCGCGCGCTCACGCCTCGCTCCGCTCGACCGCGCGCGCGGCAATGTCCGTGCGCATGTGCTTGCCCTCGAAGCGGATGAGGCCGGCAGCGTCGTAGGCGCGCGCCCGGGCTTCGCCGAGATCGGCCCCGAGCGCGCTCACCGACAGCACGCGCCCGCCGTCGGTGCGAAGCGGGTCGCGTCCCTTGGTCCCGGCGTGAAACACGGTCACTCCCTCGATTGATTCCGCCTCGGCGATCCCGGTGATCGGCATGCCCGTATCGTACGCACCGGGATAACCCCCCGACGCGAGCACCACCGTCACGCAGGCTTCCGGGCGCCAGGACGGCACCACGCTGGCCAGCGAGCCGCGGGCGCACGACATCAGCAAGCCCGCGAAGCTCCCGCCGATCCGCGGCAGGACCACCTGCGCCTCGGGGTCGCCGAACCGGCAGTTGAACTCGAAGACCTTCGGTCCCGACGCCGTCACCATGAGCCCGCCGTAGAGCACGCCTTGATAGGGAACGTCCTCGCGCCGCATCGCCGCGATCACCGGCTCGAAGATTTCCCGCACGGCGCGCGCGACGGTGTCCGGCGGCAGGTGCGGCACGGGGGAGTAGGCGCCCATTCCCCCGGTGTTCGGGCCCTCGTCGCCGTCGAACACGCGCTTGTAGTCCTGCGCCGCCGCCAGCGGCACGACCGTCTGTCCGTCGGTCACGCAGAACACCGACAGCTCCTCGCCGTCGAGGAACTCCTCGATCAGCAGCGACGCACCCGCCTCGCCGAAGCGCCCTTCCACGAGGCACGCGTCGATCGCTTCCTCGGCGCGGGAGCGCGAGGGCGCGACGACGACGCCCTTGCCCGCGGCGAGCCCGTCGGCCTTGATCACGTAGGGCGGCTCGAACTCGTCCAGCGCCGCCTTCGCCTCGGCCGGGTCCGCGAACGACAGGGCGCGCGCGGTAGGAGCGTTCGCCTTCGCAAGGATCTCTTTGGCCCACGCCTTGGAGCCCTCGATCCGAGCGGCGGCCGCCGACGGCCCGAACGTTGCGACGTCGCGCGCGCGCAGCTCGTCCGCGAGACCCGCGACCAGCGGCGCTTCGGGCCCGACGACGACCAGGTCGACTCCCAGCTCCTCGGCGAGGTCGGCCGCCCCGGCGTCGTCCGGCAAGCATTCGGCGATCGTCGCGATCCCGGGGTTGCCCGGCACCGCGAAGATCTTGTCCACGCCCGGGTCCTGCGCGATGCGCCAAGCGAGGGCGTGCTCGCGCGCGCCCTTGCCGACGACGAGAACTTTCATGGCACCCCCTAGACGGTGACGGGCACGCGTTCGCTGCGGACGACTTGCTCGCGCTCGGGCCCGACCGAGACGAACGACGCCGGGACGCCCGCGATCTCCTCGACGCGCGCGACGTACGCCCGGGCGGCGGCGGGCAGCTCCTCGAAGGAGCGCGCGCCGGAGACGTCCTCGGTCCAGCCCTCCAGCTCCTCGTAGACCGGCTCGCACTTGTGGAAGATCGACTGGTGCGGTGGGAAGTCCTCGTACGTCGTTCCTTCGTGCCGGTACGCGACCGCGACCTTCAACGGACCGACGCCGGTGAGCTTGTCGAGCTTGGAGATCCACAGCTCGTCGAGCGAGTTGAGGCGCACCGCGTAGCGCAGCAGCACGCCGTCGAGCCAGCCCATGCGCCGCGCTCGCCCGGTCACGGTGCCGAACTCGGCGTCCTGCTCGCCCTTCACGCCGCGCAACCGGTCGGCGACCGGGCCGTCGATCTCGGTCGGGAACGGCCCGGTGCCCACGCGCGTGCAGTGCGCCTTGGTCGCGCCGACGACGCGGTCGATCGCGCGCGGCCCGATCCCCGCCCCCGTGCAGGCGCCGGCGGCGGTCGGCTGCGAGGAGGTCACGAACGGATAGGTCCCGTGATCGATGTCGAGCAGCGTCCCCTGCGCGCCCTCCAGCAAGACCTGCCTGCCGTCCTTGATCGCGCGGTCGATCGCGAGCGAGGTGTCGGCGATGAACGGCCGCAGGCGCTCGGCGTAGCCCTCGTACTCGGCGATCACCTTCTTGGCGTCGATCGGAAGCTGGTTGTAGATCTTGGCGAGCACCGCGTTCTTCTCGCGCAGGTTCAGCTCGAGCTTCTGGGCGAAGATCTTCATGTCCAGCAGGTCCTGGACCCGCAGGCCGATCCGCGACGCCTTGTCGGCGTAGGCGGGGCCGATCCCCTTCTTCGTCGTCCCGAGCGACGCGCGCCCGAGGTGCCGGTCGATCACGCGGTCGAGCACGCGGTGGTAGGGCATGACCAGGTGCGCGTTGCCGCTGACGAGCAGGCGCTCGGTCGAGATGCCGAGCGCGGCGAGCGCGTCGATCTCCTCCAGCAGCACCTGCGGGTCGATCACGACGCCGTCGCCGATCGCCGGGACCGCGGGGCGCAGGATGCTCGACGGGATCAGGCGGAGCTTCAGCTCGGTGTCGCCCGCGATCACGGTGTGACCGGCGTTCGTCCCGCCCTGGCAGCGCACGACCATGTCGGCGCGCTCGGACAGGACGTCGACCGCGCGGCCCTTGCCCTCGTCACCCCACTGCGTTCCCACGAGCACGGTCACGGGCATGGCTCAGCTCTCCTTCAGGGTAGGAGCAGGAGTCCGGGAGTCCTCGCCCGGACGAACAGGCGACCTCGAAGGGTTCCTCACGACAATCTGAACGGCGCCTGGAACCGGCGCCGTTGGCAGATTGTAGCACGGCGTCCCGCCCGCTCTTGCGCGGGCTCGGGACGCCTAGCGCACGATCCGGAACCGGATGCGCACGTGCGTCTGGTACTCCTTGATCTTGTCGCCTTCGACCACCGCGGAGGTCTCCAGCACCTGCATCGACTCGATGCCGCGCAGCGTCTTGCCCGCCTCGGCGAGCGCCGCCTGCGCGGCCTCGCGCCAGGACGTATCCGAGACCCCAACCAGATCGATGGTCTTGATGACCGGCATCAGGCGACCTCCTGCTCCATAGCGGACGTGTACGAACCGGTTCGAGCCGCGCCGTTGCACTTCGCGCGGTGGTGGAACGCCTTCTGCGCGGCTTCGACGTTGGACGCCTCGCCCTTCCACGCCTTCAGCGCCGGCGCCTGCAGCGCGCGCCCGTACGAGAACGACAACTGCCAGGGCGAGCCGCCGATCGTGTTCATCGCGTTGAGGTGCGCGGTCGCGACCTCGTCGCTCTGTCCGCCCGACAGGAACGCAATGCCGGGCACCGCCGCCGGGACGACCCTTCGGAACAGCGAGACCGTTCGCTCGGCGACCTCGTCCACGCCCGCCTGCGTGGGGCAGTCCGTCCCGCTCAGCACCATGTTCGGCTTGAGGATCATGCCTTCGAGGTCCACTCGCTGGTAGTAGAGCTGCTTGAAGGTCGTCGCGAGGATCCAGTGCGTCACCTGCTCGCACACTTCGATCGTGTGGTCGCCGTCCATCAGCACCTCGGGCTCGACGATCGGAACCAGGCGAGCCTCCTGCGACAGCGCCGCGTAACGAGCGAGCGCGTGCGCGTTCACCTCGATGCAGGTGTGGCTCGGGATCCCCTCGCCGATCGTGATCACCGCGCGCCACTTGGTGAAGCGAGCCCCGAGGTCGTAGTACGCGCTCAAGCGTTCGCGCAGACCGTCCAAGCCCTCGGTGACCTTCTCGCCCGGGCAGCCGGCAAGGTCCTTCGCACCCGCATCCACTTTGATGCCGGGGATGACGCCCTTGCCTTCGAGCAGCGTCGGGAACGGCGAGCCGCCGGCACTCGACTGGCGAATGGTCTCGTCGAACAGGATGACCCCGGAGACGTGCTGCTCCATGCCGGGCGTGGTGAACAGCAGGTCGCGGTACGCGCGCCGGTTCTCCTCGGTGCTGTCCACCGAGATCGAGTCGAAGCGCTTCTTGATCGTGCCGCTGGACTCGTCGGCGGCGAGGATGCCCTTGCCGGGCGCGACCATCGCGCGTGCGACCTCATTCAACGTGCTCATGCGAATCCACCCCTCGTCTGGTCCGCCCGCTACCTTATCGTGCGCCTCCCTCGGGCTTCACCCGCGGGCGCACGGCGAGCGTGACGCGGCCTTGCGCGATCAGCTTGCCCGTGTCGCGATGCGTGACCTGCACGTCCCAGATCTGGGTGGTGCGGCCCGCATGGAGCGGCGTGGCGACGCCGACGACGACCCCTTCCGAGGCCGGGCGGATGAAGTTGCACGTCTGCTGCAAGCCCATCACCAGGTTCTCGGGCCAGCCCGCGCGCACCGCCGCGCCGATCGAGGCCAGCGATTCGACCAGCGCCATCGTGGCTCCGCCGTGCAGGATCCCGTCGGGCTGCGTATTGCCCTCGACCGGGATCTGCCCGACGACGCGCTCCGACGAGGTCTCGAGGACCTCCATGCCGAGCTTGCGCAGGAACGCCTCCGCAGCGGACAGGTCGAGCGCGACGTGGTCGGTCACGGCGCGTAGCGTATCGGTCGCCGTCGCCCCGGGCGCGGCGAGGCTCACGCCTTCGCGAACGCACCCCGGACGAGCGCGGCCAGCGCGGCGAAGATCCCCGGCCCGGCGGCGACGGTGCCGTGGCCGTGCGCTCCGACGGACGGGATGTCCTCGACGAGCCCGCCCGCCTCGCGGACGAGCAGCGTGCCGGCGGCGACGTCCCACCACTCGTTCAGCGTCTCGTAGTAGCCGTCCGCTCGGCCGCACGCGACCCAGGCGAGGTCCAGCGACGCCGCTCCGGCGCGACGGATGTCGCGCACGCGAGGCAGCACCTCGGGCAGAATCGCCGCGGCCGCCGCTCGTTCGTCCGGCCGGTAGGAGAACCCCGTGGTCACGAGCGCGCGCGAAAGGTCGGTCGCGTCCGAGACCGCGACCGGCACGCCGTTCAGGCTCGCCCCACCCCCGCGCGCCGCGGCGAACAGCTCGTCGCGCGCCGGGTCGAACACGACGGCGGCGGCCGGGCCCGCCCCGTCCTCCGCGGCGATGCTGACGGCCCACTGCGGGATGCCGTAGAGGAAGTTCGTCGTCCCGTCGAGCGGGTCGACCACCCACCGGATGCCGCTCCCGCCCTCGCGTGCGCCGCCTTCCTCGCCCAGCACGGCGTCATCGGGGCGCGCGCCGAGAATCACGCGAAGGATCGCGTCCTCCGCCGCCCGGTCGGCGTCGGAGACCATGTCGGTCGCGCTCGACTTGGTGCCGACGCCCGTCCGGGGACCGGCGAACCGCTGCCTCAGCACGGCCCCCGCGGCGCGCGCGGCGCGCTCGGCGATCTCGATCAGCTCGTCCACGTCCACGCCCTCCAGGCCGCTAGGCTCGCCGCCCGTGAGGCTTTTCCGCAAACGGGCCCATGCCGAGCCGGACGAGGCGCGACGGGCGTTCGAGCACTTCCTGGCCGACGTCGCCGCCGCGCAGCGCGCGCTGCTGACCGCGATCCCGACGCCGCGCGACGACGGCGAGCCGTTCCACCGCGCGCTCGAATCGTTCGCGCGCGAGATCGGCCGCGCGCGCGGCTCGCTGGACGCTTGGAAGCACCACGCGAGCGTTCACGATTGGACGAGATGCCGGGAGGCGCTCGACCTTGCGACGCGCGCCGTCGGCGACGCGGCCGCAGGCCCGGCGAGCCATTCCTTCGAGGATCTGAACGCGCTGGTGGGCGAGCTGCTCGCGCCGTTCGAATCGATCGCCGACGTCGAACGCGCGGCGCGGCGCCGACGCTGAGCACCGGTTCGGCCCGAGTCTCCGCTTTGGGTAGGCTTCGATTGCCCGTTCGGACACTGTCCCGAGCGACGAGCGGGGTAGGCTGCGTGTCCCGCCACAAACGGAGGCTTCAGCATGCGACAGCGAACCGAGCCCGCCTTCGCGGCCTCATTCGACACCACCGGGGAGACGCGAGCCGCGAGCTTCGACATCGCGCTCACGACGACGCGGACGACCGAGCTGATCGACATCACCGAGCAGGTCGCGGCCGGCGTCGCCGAGACCGACTTGGAAACCGGCATCGCTCTGATCTCGACGCCGCACACGACGTGCGCGGTGATCGTGAACGAATCCGAGTCCGGGTTCGTGCGCGACTTCCAGGACGCGCTCGAGCGGCTGGCCCCGATCGACGCGCACTACGCGCACAACGACGCGCCGCACGCCGAGGAGTTCGAGGCGCCCAACGGCTACGCGCACATCCGCTCGGCGTTCCTGGCCTCGCCGTCGGTGATGCTGCCTGTTCGCGACGGCGAGTTGGGGCTCGGCCGCTGGCAGCGCGTGTTCTTCGTGGAGCTGGACCGTGCGCGGCCGCGAACGGTCCAGGTGACCGTGCTGGGCCGCTCGGCCTGAGCCGGCCGTTACGCCGCGGGCTTCTTCGTCAGGCTTCGGCGCGCACCGGGCGCGGCTCGCCCGCCTTGTAGGCCTGCCAGAGGGCAAGCTCGTGGGCGGTGCGATCGGCGAAGGTCATCGCCTGCGCCGGTTCGTGCTGCGAGCGCGAACGCGCGCCGCTCGATCGTTTCGATGCGCGGCCGCCGTGCGTCGTCTGGGTTCGTCCGGTTCTCAACGCCATGTGGATGCTCCCCTCGGGTGCCCGCCCGGACCGTTTCGCCGGGACTGCCACATCCTCGCCCATGCCCGATTCGCTGTGAATCCCCTATTGGGACCGTTTCCTGTGGGAATATCGGCCTAGTCCCCAGTGGGCGTCAGCTTCGAAACACCAAACCGCCGTCGCCGACGTCCACCTCGACCCGATGCCCGTCGGCGAGCGCGCCTTCCAGCAGCTTCATCGCCAGCACGTCCTGCACCTCGCGCTGGATGAGCCGCTTCAGGGGTCGCGCGCCGTACACCGGGTCGTAGGCGCGCTCGGCGAGGTACTCGCGCGCCTTGTCGGTCAGCTCGATCTCGATCGAGCGCTCGGCGAGGCGCCGCTGCAGCCCGCGAACCTGGATGTCCACGATCTGGCGCAAGTGGTCGGGTCCGAGCCGGTGGAACATCAGCACGTCGTCGACGCGGTTGAGGAACTCGGGCCGGAAGTGCGCGCGCACGTCGGCCATCACGCGCTCGCCGACCTCGGCGTCGGACGCGAGGGGGTCCATCAGGTGCGCGCCGCCGAGGTTGCTCGTCATGATCACGACCGTGTTGCGGAAGTCGACCGTGCGGCCCTGCCCGTCGGTGAGGCGCCCGTCGTCGAGCACCTGCAGCAGCACGTTGAACACGTCGGCGTGCGCCTTCTCGATCTCGTCGAGCAGCACCACGGCGAATGGCCGGCGCCGCACGACCTCGGTGAGCTGCCCGCCCTCCTCGTAGCCGACGTAGCCGGGCGGCGCGCCGACCAGTCGCGAGACGGTGTGCCGTTCCTGGTACTCGCTCATGTCGATGCGCACGAGCGCGCGCTCGTCGTCGAAGAGGAACTCGGCCAGCGCGCGCGCCAGCTCGGTCTTCCCGACGCCGGTCGGCCCGAGGAAGATGAACGAGCCGATGGGACGGTTGGGATCCGACAGGCCCGACCGCGCGCGCCGGATCGCGTTGGACACCGCCTCGATCGCCGCATCCTGGCCGACCACGCGCGCGTGCAGGTTCTCCTCCATGTGCACGAGCTTGGCGACTTCGCCCTCCATCAGCTTCGCCACCGGGATGCCGGTCCAGCGGTTCACGACCTGGGCGACGTCCTCCTCGGTGACCTCCTCGCGCAAGTAGCGCCGCCCGGACTGCAACTCGGCGAGCGCGGCGCCGCCGTCCTCCAGCTCGCGCGTCAGCGCCGGGATCGAGCCGTAGCGCAGCTCGGCCGCCCGCTCCAACTGACCCTCGCGTTCGGCCAGCTCGGCCGCGGTGCGCGCTTCCTCCAAGCGTGTCTTGACGCCGCGCATGCGCTCGACGGCTTCCTTCTCCTGCAGCCAGTGCGCCTTCATGCCACTCGAACGCTCGCGCAGCCCGGCGAGTTCGGCTTCGATCTTGCCGAGCCGCTCGGTCGAGGCCGCGTCGGTCTCCTTTTTCAGCGCCGCGCGTTCGATCTCAAGACGCTGGACGTCGCGCTCGACCTGGTCGATCTCGGTCGGCATCGAGTCGATCTCGATCCGCAGGCGGCTCCCAGCCTCGTCGATCAGGTCGATGGCCTTGTCGGGCATGAAGCGACCGGTGACGTAACGGTTCGACAGCATCGCCGCGCCGACGAGCGCCGCGTCGGTGATGCGTACGCCGTGATGGACTTCGTAGCGCTCCTTGAGCCCGCGCAGGATCGCGATGGTGTCCTCGACGCTCGGCTCGCCGACGATCACCGGCTGGAAGCGGCGCTCGAGCGCGGCGTCCTTCTCGATGTGCTTGCGGTACTCGTCGAGCGTCGTCGCCCCGACCAGGCGCAGCTCGCCCCGCGCGAGCATCGGCTTGATCATGTTGCCGGCGTCCATCGCGCCCTCGGCCGCGCCCGCGCCGACCACCGTGTGCAGCTCGTCGAGGAAGGTGATGATCGCGCCCTGCGCGTCGGTGATCTCCTTCAGCACGGCCTTCAGCCGCTCCTCGAACTCGCCGCGGTACTTGGCGCCGGCGACCATCGCGCCGAGGTCGAGCGAGACGATGCGCTTGTCCTTCAGGCCCTCCGGCACGTCGCCGGCGACGATGCGTTGCGCGAGCCCTTCGACGATCGCGGTCTTGCCGACGCCCGGCTCGCCGATCAGGACGGGGTTGTTCTTCGTCCGGCGGCTCAGCACCTGGACGACGCGGCGAACCTCGTCGTCGCGCCCGATCACCGGGTCGAGCTTCCCGGCCCGCGCGAGCTGCGTCAGGTCGCGCCCGTACTGCTCGAGCGCGCGGAACGTGGCTTCGGGATCTTGCGAGCGCACGCGGTGCGAACCGCGCACCTCTGCCAGCGCCGAGAGGATCGCCTCGTGCGTGATGCCGCCTTCCTTCAGCAGCGTCGCGACCGGCCCGCTGACGTCGGTCAGCCCGAGCAGCAAGTGCTCGGTCGAGACGTAGTCGTCGGTGAGCGTCTTGGCCTCTTCCCCGGCGCGCTCGAAGACGCGCACGAGCGCGGGCGCGGCGTAGGCCTGCTCGCCGTGGACGTAGACCTTCGGGAAGCGCTCCAGCATCGCGTCGACCTTGCCGCGAAGCGCGCGCGGCGAGTGCTCGAGCTTCTGCACGACGGGGAACACGACGCCCTCAGGGTCGGAAAGCAGCGCGTGGAGCAGGTGCTCGGGCTCGATCGCCTGGTGCGCGCGCTCCGCGGCGAGCGCCTGCGCGCCCGCGACGGCTTGCTGCGCCTTCAGCGTCAGACGGTTGAAGTCCATGTCTACGCTCCTGGTCCGAACGGCGGCGCGACGTCGGAGCGGCGCGCGATGGCGGTCGTGTAGCCGCGAAGCTGCTCCGCCTCTGCCTTCAGCACGTCGAGGCGCTCCTGCATCTGGTCGACGGTGCGGGTGAGGTCCATCACCATCTGCACGCCGGCGAGGTTGACGCCGTACTCCTGCGTCAGCTCCTGGATCAGCAGGACGTGCTCGATGTCGCGCTGGGAGTAGCGGCGCGAGCGGCCCGCCGTGCGCTGCGGCTTGAGCAGGCCCTTGCGCTCGTACATGCGCAGCGTCTGCGGGTGGACACCGGCCAGCTCGGCCGCGACCGAAATGACGTACAGCGCGGCGTCGCGGTCGTCGGTGATGCGCTTGGCCGTCTTGGGTGTCGGGAAGTTATCCATCGCCGCCTCCACTGGTCGCCGGCTCGCCGGACGTCCGCGAGCCGCGCCTCAACTCGGCGAGCTTCTCGATCAGCTCGCGCTCTTCCAAACTCAGGCGCGTGGGGACTTCGACCTGCACCTTGACGAGCAGGTCGCCCTTTCCCCCGCGCTTCGGGACGCCCTTGCCCCGAACCCGGAAGGTCCTCCCCGGCTGAGTGCCGGCCGGGATGTTCAGCGTCACGGTCCCGTCCAGCGTCGGCACGACGACCAGCGCGCCGAGCGCGACGTCGGCGTAGGAAACGGGCACGGTGATCGTGAGGTTGTCGCCGTCGCGGCCGAGGAACTCGTGCGGGGTGACGTCGACCACGACGTAGAGGTCGCCGGTTTCCCCGTGTGCCACCGCGCCCCCGCGCCCCCGCACGCGGATGCGGGCTCCGTCCTTGATCCCGGGCGGAACCTTTACGCGCACCTCGTCCACGACACGCTCGACGGCCGATCCGCCGCAGGCCGGGCACGGCTGGGACACGACCCGGCCGCCACCGCCGCAGGCACGGCAGGCGCGCGCGACGGAGAAGAACCCTTGATCTTCGTTCGTCGTCCCGCTGCCGCCGCACGCCGAGCACCGCTGGGCGCGTCCCGACGCGTCGCCGGTCCCGGCGCACGCCTTGCAGGGCGCGTCGCGGCGCACCTTGATCGGGATCGTCGCGCCCTTGACCGCGTCCTCGAACGTGACGCGCGCGCGCGCTTCGAGGTCGGGCCCGCGCTGTGCTCGCGCGCGCGCGCGCCGGCCCCCGAAGACGTCTCCGAAGATGTCTCCGATGTCGAAGGGGACGCCTTGCTCGAAGCGCACGCCGCCGGGGAATCCGCCGGCGCCGGCGTATCCCGATCGAGCAAGCCGGCGCACGTCGTCGTACTCGCCGCGCTTGCTCGCGTCGCCGAGCACCGCGTAGGCCTCGGACAGCTCCTTCATCCGCTCTTCTGCCGCCTTGTTGCCCGGGTTCGCATCGGGGTGGTTCGCGCGCGCGAGCTTCTTGTAGGCGCGCTTGATCTCCTCGGCGGTCGCGTTCTCGGCGACGCCCAGGACCGTGTAGAAGTCCTTCTCGAACCAGGACCGCGGCGCGTTCACGTCTTGGGTCCCACCTTCACCATCGCGGGCCGGATCACTCGTCCCTGGAAGGCGTAACCCGCCCGCATTTCCTCGATCACCACCATCTCGTCCCCGTCGCCGGTGCGAAGGACCGCTTCGTGCACGGCGGGATCGAACGGCGCGTGCGCAGCTTCGATCCGCCGGAGCCCTTCCTTCTCCAGCACGCCGACCAGCTCGGCGAAGACCAGCTCCACACCGCGCACCATGGACTCGTAATCCTTCGTGCGATCGGCGTTGATCAGCGCCAGCTCGAAGCTGTCGAGGATGGGGAGCAGGCGCTCGATCACTGCCTGGGAGGCGCGCTCGGCCATCGCCGCCTGCTCCTTGGCCATCCGCTTGCGGTAGTTCTCGAACTCGGCCTTGAACCGCCGAAGGTCGTCCAGGTGCTGCTCGGCGTCGGCGCGCGCGACCTCCAGCTCGTCCTCCGGCTCCGGCTGATCCTCGTCCGCCGAGACGTCGCCGGTCGCGGGCCGCGAGACCTCGTCACCCTCGGCCGGCGAGGACGTGCGCTTGTCGGTCACGCGGACGCGGACGGGCTCGTGCGAGTGCTCGCTCACGAGCCGTCACCCTCGTCGACGATCTCGGCGTCGACCACGTCGTCGTCGCCGCCGCTCGCGGCGCCTCCCGCCGGTCCGCCCGGTTGCGCCTGCGCCGCCTGGTGCATCGCGGTCCCCACGCGCTGCAGGGTCTGCCCGAGCGCCTCCGAGGCGTTCTTCACCGCCGCCACGTCCTGCCCCCCGAGCGACTCTCGCACCGCCGCGACTTGCTTCTCCAGCTCCTCCTTGTCGGCGGGCTGCATCGCGTCGCCCGAATCGGCGATCAGCTTCTCGGCCTGGTAGGCGAGGTTGTCGGCGACGTTGCGCGTCTCGGCTTCCTCCCGGCGCTTCTTGTCCTCGTTCGCGTACTGCTCGGCCTCCTTGACCATCTGCTCGACGTCCTCCTTCGGCAGCGCGGTGCCGCCGGTGATGGTCATCGCCTGCTCCTTGCCGGTCGCAAGGTCCTTGGCCGAGACGTTCACGATGCCGTTGGCGTCGATGTCGAAGGTGACCTCGATCTGCGGCATGCCGCGCGGCGCCGGCGGGACGCCGACGAGCTGGAACTTGCCCAGCGAGCGCACGCCGTGCGAGTTGGCCATCTCGCCCTCGCCCTGCAACACGTGCACCTCGACCGAGGTCTGGTTGTCCGCGGCCGTGGAGAAGATCTCCGACTTGCGCGTCGGGATGGTCGTGTTGCGCTCGATCAGGCGCGTGAAGATGCTGCCGAGCGTCTCGATGCCGAGCGTCAGCGGCGTCACGTCCAGCAGCAGGACGTCCTTGACTTCGCCGCGGAGCACGCCGGCCTGGATCGCCGCGCCGACGGCGACGACCTCGTCGGGGTTCACGCCCTTGTGCGGCTCCTTGCCGCCGGTCAGCTCCTTGACGACCTCCTGGATCATCGGCATGCGGGTCGAGCCGCCGACGAGGATCACGTGGTCGACCGTCTTCAAGTCGATCCCGGCGTCCTTCACCGCGTCGAGGAACGGCGTGCGGCACCGGTCGACGAGGTCCTTCGTCATGCGCTCGAACTCCGCGCGGGAGATCGTCTCCTCGAGGTGCAGCGGACCGTCGGCGGTCGCGGTGATGAACGGAAGGTTCACCGTCGTGGTGGTGGTCTGGCTCAGCTCGATCTTGGCCTTCTCCGCGGCTTCCTTCAGTCGCTGGACCGCCATCCGGTCGGCGGCGAGGTCGACGCCGTGCTTGTTCTTGAAGCTCGTGACGAGGTGATCGATCAGCCGCTGGTCCCAGTCGTCGCCGCCGAGCTTGGTGTCGCCGTGCGTGGCCTTGACGTCGAAGACGCCCTCGCCGATCTCCAGCAGGCTCACGTCGAACGTGCCGCCCCCGAGGTCGAAAACGAGCACCGTGTGCTCCTTCTCCTTCTTGTCGAGGCCGTAGGCGAGGGCGGCCGCGGTCGGCTCGTTGATGATGCGGAGCACCTCCAGGCCCGCGATCTCGCCGGCCTCCTTGGTCGCCTGGCGCTGCGCGTCGTCGAAGTACGCGGGCACGGTGATGACGGCTTGCGTCACGGGCTCGCCGAGGTAGGCCTCGGCGTCGCGCTTGAGCTTGGCCAGGATCTGGGCGCTGATCTCCTGCGGGATCCACTTCTTGCCGTCGACGTCGACCGACCAGTCCTTGGCCCCCATGTGTCGCTTGACCGATCGCACGGTCCGGTCGGGGTTCGTGATCGCCTGGCGCTTGGCGACCTCGCCGACCAGGATCTCACCCCCCTTGGCGAACGCCACGACCGAGGGCGTCGTTCGCGCGCCCTCCGCGTTGGCGATCACCGCCGGCTCGCCGCCTTCCAGAACGGCGACAACCGAGTTCGTCGTGCCCAAGTCGATTCCAACGACCTTTCCCATGTCACACTCCCCTGTTCAGAACATCAGACCGGTAATCATAAAACCTTAGTCCATCGCTATCAAGTCCCTCCCCGCGTTGACGGCAGGGGTGGAGGCAGGAATCCGCATGAACGAGTCCTTACCACCTTCGACAAGAAAGGGCCGCTATGAAAGGCACGAAGGCCATTCGGACGATGGCATTGACCGCGGTCTCTCTTGCCCTGATCGCGCCCCCGAGCGCCGCCGAGCCCAAGGTTCAAACGGAGAACTACACCGCCGGCTTCCTCGGCGACGCCGAGTTGAACTTCTGCGCAGATGAGAGCCCGACGGGGGAAAACTTGGATCGGGTTTGCTTCGACGTATCTGCCAACGAGCGGTACAAAGTCCAGATAACGGACATCGTCAACGGCTCCCACATCGGCTACCTCTGGGTTTTCAGGAACGCACAGGGCGATTGCGTCGGCGACACCGGCGATCCGCTCGAAGGGTGCCCCAACTCGGGACTGACCTGCGGCACGCAGGTTCTGCCCGCGCCTCCGGGCGCCAAGACCCTGACCATCCTGCTGGACGGACCTGTCTACGGGCCGCTCGACTGCCTCGTGGACGGGCCGGGCGACAGCATCGGGACGGCCACGCAAGGCGAGGTGAAGCTCACGCGGCAGGACTGACCGGGTAGTTCGTCCGCTCGTGCCGGATGGCGGGGAAACGTCACGCAGGAGAGGCCGGACGAGGGGTCGAAGTCTGCGAGCACCAGTTCGTTCTGCCGTCTCCTCAGAAGGGAGCATCTGATGCTCGTTCGCCGAACCATGTCCGCCGTCGCCATCGTGGCCCTTGCAGCCGGTTTCGGCGCGGGGAGCCCTTCGCTGGCCAAGGTCTCCACGTACAACAAGACGTACCTGCCGGCGAACCCGGTCTACGGGATGTGCGAGATCGAGCCGATCGGCCACGAGGCCGCGCCGGGAGGACCCGCCTGGGGTCAGAACATCGGTGTCGTGTGCCTATCGGTGCCGGGCTCGAAGAAGGAAGCGCGGATCGTGTCCATCATCGACGACGGCTTCGCCTCGGCCGACTTCTCCTGGTACTGGCTCGACAAGAATTGGAACCCGGTCGGCAAGCCGGACCTCGCCGACGACCCCGAGGAGAACCTGCTCGGCGCATCGCAGCACCGCGGGGACGGCTGCTACACCGTCGGTCAGAATGCGGCGGCGACGCCGTGGCTGAAGAAGCCCAAGGGCGGCAAGTACTTCTACGTCTTCATTCACGACGCGGCAATCGCGACCGCCTTCCCGGCCTGCTCCAACGCAGACGGCGGCGCCGCGGGCGGCAAGGTCAAGCTCCAGTTGCGCTAGGCCTCACGAGCCGACGCGGGCGCGGCTGCCGACTTCGATACCGGAGTCCGCGGCCGCGCCCGCGTTCGCCTCGACCACCATGTCCGCGGGCACCGTTACCGAGCGCAGGCAGCTCGCCCAATCCGAGTCCTCGCACGGCTCGAGCGTGAGGATCTGGACGACGACCCCGTTGCGCACGACGATCACGTCGAGCGGGATCAAGGTCCCCGCCATGGTGAACGTGCGCTCGCCCACGTCCGGCCACAGGAAGAGCAGCCCTTCGTCGGATGGCAGCGAGGCGCGGCCCATCAGCCCCCGCGCGCGCTCGTGCGGCTCGTCCGCCACGGCCGCTTGGAGGCGCACCTGCCCGCTCGCCGTCGAGAACGTCACGCTCCGCGTGCCGGGCGAGCCGCACCCCGCGAGCAGCGCCGCGAGCGCGCAAGCGAGTGTCCTCCTTGGTGCCCGCACGGGACAACGGTACGTCACCGCGTTGACGGCGCGACGGCCGCGCCCATAGCGTGCGCACGTGCACGTCGCCGTCACCGCTATCGGAGTCGATCGCCCGGGGATCGTCGCCGCGGTGACCGATGTGCTCCTGCGCCACCACTGCAACATCGAAGACTCGCGGATGGCGACGCTCGGCGGTCACTTCGCCATGATGCTGATCGTCGCGACGGACGCCGATCCTGCGGCGCTGGAGCTGGCGCTGCAAGACCCCGCCCGATCGTTCGACCTCATCGTCTCGGCTCGTCCGGTGCCCGAGACGCCGCCCGCCCACGCCGCCGGCGAGCAGTGGGTGGTGAGCGTCTACGGGGCCGACCATCCGGGAATCGTCGCGCGGGTGACGGGCGCGCTCGCCGCTGAGGCCGTCAACATCACCGACCTCGCGACGCACGTCGGCGAGGGCGATCCGCCGGTGTATGTGATGGTGCTGGAGGTCACGCTGCCGCCGTCGCTCCCCGGCGAGGAGCTGCGCGGCGCGCTGGACGCGCTCGCCGGCGAGCTGGCGGTGAACATCTCCGCGCGCCCGATGGATCCCGAGACGCTCTAGCCGTGGCCGTCCTGCCTGTCGTTCGCTACCCGGCGGCGGTGCTCAAGACGCGCGCGGAAGAGATCGAGCCGGGCGCGGAGGCCGAGGCGCTCGCACGAGACCTCGTCGACACGATGCGCGCGTCGCCCGCGTGCGTGGGGATCGCCGCGCCGCAGGTCGGCGCGGGCGTCCGCGCGTTCTGCATGGACGTCACCGGCCACAAGAAGGCCGTCGCCTGCCACGGGCTCGTCGTGATGATCAACCCCGTAATCGTTTCGACGGCCGGCGCGACCGTGACGCGCGAGGGCTGCATGAGCCTTCCGGACTTCACCGGCAACGTCCGGCGGGCGGCCGAGGTCGTCGTGGAGGGTCGATTGCCCGACGGAACGCCACTGCGGATCGAAACCGACGCCTTCGAGGCTCGCGCGCTCCAGCACGAGATCGACCACCTCGACGGCCTGCTCTTCCTTGATCGCGTCGCCTCGATCAGCGCCGACCTGTTCCCCCGCAAGCGCTACGCCCGCTGAGCGGCTTCCGGCAGGACTCTTCACCATCGACGCCGGCTTCGGCACAGTCGGCACGATCACGGTCACGAACCACCACTGACCACGCCGGCCGCGGAGCCAGTTCGGTTCCGCGTTGCGCTCGTTCTATGATGCGTCGGTCTTGCACCCGATGACGTAGGGGGACGCTCGGTATGCCAACGACCCTTCGGGCCCTGCTGGGCCTGACCATCATCGCGATCACGCTCGGCCTGGCCACGACCCGCATCAAGTTCCTGGTCGAGCTTGCCCTGCGCGGCCGGCGCGCCCCCGAGCGCTTCAAGAACATGCTGACGCGCTTCAACGCGCACAACGTGAAAGTGCTCGGGCAGAAGAAGCTGCTGCAGTGGTCGGTCCCGGGCGTCCTCCACGCGCTCACCTTCTACGGGTTCCTCGTCATCCAGATCACGCTGATCGAGTCGGTGGGCGAGCTGTTCAGCCGGGACTTCGCGCTGCCGGTCATCGGCGACCACGAGTGGCTCGGGTTCCTCCAGGACACGTTCTTCGCGCTGGTGACGATCGCCCTCGTCGGGTTCATGGGGATCCGGCTGGCGACGAGCCCGCGCAAGCTGGAGCGCAAGTCGCGCTTCTACGGCTCGCACACCGGCGCCGCCTACTTCATCCTGTTCATGATCTTCAACGTCGTGTGGACCGTCGCGCTGGTGCGCGGCGCGCGCTCGGCGCTCGGCACGCTGCCCTACGCGGACTGGGCCTACGTCTCCAAGGGCATCGGTTACATGCTCAACGAGCTGTCCGTCGAGGCGCTCCACTGGATCGAGGACGGCGCGCTGCTCGCCCACCTTGGCGTCGTGCTGTCGTTCCTGATCATCGTGCTCAACTCCAAGCACCTGCACATCTTCACCTCGCCGATCAACGTGCTGTTCGGACGGCAGCCGATTGCCCTCGGCGCGCTGCAGCCGATCGAGATCGACATGGAGAACATGACCGAGGACACCGTCTTCGGCGTCGGCAAGGTCGAGGACTTCAGTTGGAAGCAGATCCTCGACACCTACACCTGCACCGAGTGTGGACGCTGCCAGAGCGCTTGCCCCGCCTGGAACACCGGTAAACCGCTGAACCCGAAGTTCATCATCACTGACACCCGCGACCACCTGTTCGAGAAGGCCCCCTTCCTCCTCGGCAAGGAGGCGTGGGACGCCGGGATCGCCGGAGACGCCGAGGGACACGTCATGACGAAGTCGCTCGTCGGCGACGTACACGACCCGGACGCGATCTGGTCCTGCACGACGTGCGGCGCGTGCGTGTACGAGTGTCCCGTCGACATCGAGCACGTCGACCACATCCTGGACATGCGCCGGTACCAGGTGATGATGGAGTCGAGCTTCCCGCAGGAAGCCGGGCTGATGCTCCGCAACCTCGAATCGAGCGGGAACCCCTGGGGCGCGTCCAACGCGCAGCGGCTCGACTGGACCAAGGGCATCGAGGAGCACATCGTCGTCGTCAACGGCCGCATCCCGGCGGACGCCGAGTACCTGTACTGGGTCGGGTGCGCGGGCTCGTTCGACGACCGCGGGCAGAAATCGGTGCGTGCCTTCGCCGAGCTGATGGTTCGAGCCGGCGTCTCCTTCGCGATCCTCGGCCCGCAGGAGTCGTGCACGGGCGACCCGGCGCGGCGCATCGGCAACGAGTACCTGTTCCAGGAGATCGCCAAGGCGAACATCGAGATGCTCAAGACCAAGGGCGTGCGCAAGATCGTCGCGAGCTGCCCGCACTGCTTCAACACGCTCGCGAAGGAGTACCCGCAGTTCGGCGGGACCTTCGAAGTCGTCCACCACACCGAGCTGCTGACGCGCCTGATCGACGAGGGCCGCATCCGGCCGGCCGGGTCGACGGCCAAGAACGTCGCCTATCACGACCCGTGCTACCTCGCGCGTCACAACGACGTGATCGAGCAGCCGCGCCGGATCGTCCAGTCGATCCCCGGCGTCGTCGCGCAGGAAGCGCACCGCTGCAAGCGCAAGACGTTCTGCTGCGGCGCCGGCGGGGCGCGCATGTGGATGGAGGAGACGATCGGCACGCGCGTCAACCTCGAACGGACCGAGGAGATGCTCGAGGGCGACCCCGACGTCGTGACGACCGCGTGCCCCTACTGCACGATCATGCTCGACGACGGCGTGAAGGAGCTGCAGCAGCAGGGCAAGGCGCGCGAGGACGTGAAAGTGCTCGACGTGTCGCAGCTCCTCCTGGAGAGCGCCGGCCGGCGCGCGCCCGACCGCGACGCCGCCCGGCAACCCACGGCCTGATTCCCGGCGCTCCAAAAGGGACATACCCCGCCGAAGCCAACCGCTCCGGCAGGAGATTCACTGCGTCCACGCGAAGTCGTCGGACGAACGCGGATCGGTCTGGATGAAGGAATGAACATGATCAAACGACTTGTGCTGCTCGCCTGTCTCGTCGCGGCGTTCGTGCCGGCACTCCCGGGACAGACCCACAGCAGCAGTTCCACCGCGCAGTACGTCGCGGGGCCCGGAGGGGTCGTCGGTCAAAACGTTCCGAACGCGCAAGGCGCCGTGGGCCAGGTCGGCCTGCTGGGTTATCGCTTTCCGGCTCTGCCCAAACACAAGTACACCAAGGTCAAGGTGTTCGACGAGGTGGCAGGGTCCGAGGGAATCGGCGTGCTCATCTGCGGCACGACCTGCACCGACGATTGGCAGATCGTCCGATGCACCAACGCGAACGGCGTGATTTCGCTCGGGACGACGCCACGCTGGGGCGAACGGATCTCGGTCAACGTCCTCACGATCTCAACCGGCGTGCTCTGGGCGGGCGAGCCGTCCGACGGATGTCCGAACGTCGGCGTGACCGGCACGATCACCGCGTCGTTCATCCACAAGACGTGACGCCGCGCTACGGGATGCTCTCGGGGGCGTTGTCTCGGTTCTGAACGACGAAAGTGCGGATGAGTTCGCCGACGTCGTCCGGGATCTCGCGGCAGACCTGGAGCTTTCCCCACGAGGTGAGCGCGAGCTTCCATTCCATCTGCGGGCGCGGCGCCATCAGCATCATGAACGGGTCGGCGAGCACCGGCGCCCGGACCGCGTCCAGCTCCTCGTCGGTGAGGTCGCGGTACTGCACGACGACGTGGCCGTGCTCGAGGTTGTGGACCTGCCGCTCGTTCTCGATCGGGTCCGGGTAGACGCCGACCGGAGCGGGCGCCGTTCCTCGGATCGAGTAGTGCTCGCCCGAGGTGGGCGGGTCGGAGTTGTACTGCGCCGTCGTTCCCGGCTCGATGTGGGCGACCGTCGACATCACCTGCACGTCCTGGGCGGACGAGCAGGGCGCCGAGCCGTCGATCTCTGGCGTGAACGTGGACGAGCCGCCGCCGCTCGCGCACGCGGCCACCAGCAGGAAGACGAGCGGCCGCAGGCGCATCGGCGCAGCATAGCGGGGCTTGCCGCGCGCGGACCTTGCAAGGACAATGAGAGCCATGGACCACGCGACGCTCGACGTCGAGCAGCCACCGCACGCGACCGAAGACCGGGAGCGCGAGACCGAGGACGAACGCGGGCTCCGGTTCGACGACCCCTACTGGGACGACGCGTTCTGCGCATGGTGGGATCCCTCGCTTCGCACCTGTTGCTGAGCGGCCCGCCGCCGCCCGGTACGCTACGCCTCCATGACCGGCGTTGGGATCACCTCGTGGGCCACGGCCATCCCGATGTGGCGCTTGGACCGTGGACTCATGGGGTCCGCGTGGGACACACCCGCGCTTCCCGGTGAACGCGCGGTTGCGGGCGGCGACCAGGATTCCCTGACGCTCGCGGTCGAGGCGGCGCTGGCCGCCGCCCCCGACCCGAGCGCGATCGACGCGGTGTTCTTCGCCACCACCACGCCGCCCTACGCGGAAAAGCACGGCGCGGCGACGATCGCGGCCGTGCTCGACCGGCACTCGGTGCGCACGGCCGACTTCACCGGCACCATTCGCGCAGGCACGCAGGCGACGCTCGCGGGCATGGACGCGGTTCGCTCGGGCAGCGCCCGCGCGGCGCTCGTCGTCGCCGCCGACCTTCGCCCGGCCGAGCCCTCCAGCGTGACCGAGCAGCTCTTCGGCGACGGCGCGGGCGCGATCGTGATCGGCCCGGACGCGCCGGTCGAAGTCGTCTCGCAGAGCAGCTTCGCCGAAGAGTCGCCCGGGCCGTGGCGGCGCACGGGCGATCCGTTCGTGCGCTCCTTCGACGCGAAGTCCGAGACCGAGTACGGCTACGCGCGCGCAATCGAGGAGGCGGTCACGACCGCGCTGGGAAGCGCGGGCGTCGCCGCCGCGGACGTCGCCGCCTTCGCCGCGTTCGCCCCGGACCCGAGGACCTACGCGGTCACGGCCAAGCGGCTCGGCATGAGCCCGATGAAGGACCCGCTGTTCGCTTCGGTCGGGAACCTCGGCGCGGCGCACGCGCTGGTGTCGCTCGCGCACGCGCTCGACGGCGCGGCGCCCGGCGACGCGATCGTGTTCGCGAGCGCGGGGGAGGGTGCGGACGCGATCGTGCTGCGCGCGCGCGAGGGGGTCACGGACGCGCGTCCGGCTCGCACGACCGACGAGGCGATCGCCGACAAGCGCGCGCTCCCGTCCTACGAGCGCTACCTGCGCTTCCGCGAGCTGCTCCCGTGGGAAGACCCGGTCGTGCCTGGGTCGCCGATCCGCGCATGGCGCGACCGCGAGCAGGCGTTCCCGCTCTACGGCGTTCGGTGCACCGCGTGCGGCGTCGTGCAGTTCCCGGCGAACCGGGCCTGCATCGCGTGCTCGGTCGCCGACAAGATGGAGCGCGTGCGCCTCCAGAAGCGCGGGACGGTGTTCACGTTCACGCTCGACCATCTGGTGGGCGGGCGCTACCTTGAGACGCCGGTGCCTCGCCTCGTGGTCGAGCTGGACGGCGGCGGCCGCATCTTCCTTGAAGGGACCGACTGCGATCCGGGCGAGGTGGCCGTCGGCATGCTCGTCGAACTGACCTTCCGTCTCATGCACGAAGGCGCGAACATCCGCAACTACTACTGGAAGGCGCGCCCCGCGCGCCCGGGAGGTGCCGCCTGATGCCCGGGATCAAGGACCGTGTGGCGATCGCCGGCGTCGGCGCGACGCGCTTCACCGAGCACTACGAGAAGGACCAGGAGGACCTGCTGCTGGAGGCGGTCGAGGAAGCGACCGCCGACGCCGGGATCGAGCGCGCGGACATCGAGGCGATGTGGGTCGGGGTGTACTACCGCTTCACCGGCCTCAGCGGCACGACGGCGGCCGACGCGACGCGGCTGTACGGGATTCCCTCCACGCGGGTCGAGAACTACTGCGCCTCGGGCATGGACGCATTCCGCAACGCGTGCTTCGCCGTGGCCGCGGGCGTGTACGACATCGTGCTCGCGTGCGGCGTCGAGAAGATCACCGACCAGGGCTCGCGCGGGCTTCCCAACGTGCTGCGCGATTCGATCCCGCCGTTCATGCCCCCGGCGAGCGCGCCGGCGCTGTTCGCGATGGCGGCGTCGCGCTGCTTCGCCGAGCGCGGCTGGACCCGCGAGGACCTCGCGCGGGTGGCGGTGAAGAACCACGCCAACGGCGCGCGCCATCCCAAGGCGCACTTCCGGCGCGAGATCACGATGGAGACCGCGATCGAGGCGCCGATGATCGCCTGGCCGCTCGGGCGCTTCGACTCGTGCGCGGTTTCCGACGGGGCGGCCGCGGTGATCGTGACCCGCCCGGAGATCGCCAAGACGCTCGCGCACAAGGACGACTACACGGTCGTGAAGGCCAACGGGCTCGCCGTCACCAGCTCGCAGCCGATGTACGACCCGGGCTTCGACTACCTGGGCTTCCCGGCGACGCGCATGGCCGCCGCGCAGGCGTACGCCGAAGCCGGCATCACCGACCCGGCGCGCCAGATCTCCTTCGCCGAGGTGCACGACTGCTTCACGATCACCGAGCTGCTCAACTACGAAGACCTCGGTTTCTGCGAGCCGGGCGAAGGCGCCGCGTTCTGCGCCGACGGGCGCGCGTCGGCGGACGGGCAGCTCCCGGTGAACCCGAGCGGCGGGTTGAAGTCCTTCGGCCATCCGATAGGCGCCACCGGCTGCCGGATGATCGGCGAGCTGACCCGCCAGCTTCAAGGCCGAGCCGACGGGGTCCAGGTTCGCGATCCTGAGCTTGGGCTGGCGCATAATCTTGGCGGACCGGGCGCGGTCTGTTCGGTGACGATCGTGGGGAGGAACTGATGCGCGGACTCACGGCGGGAGCGATCGCCCTTGCGGGCTTGGTGATGGCCCCCTTCCTGATCTCGCTCGCGGACGAGTTCATGCCCGGCACGCCCGACTGGTTCCCGTACCTCGTCGTGGTGCTGTTCGGCGGGATCCTGTTCGCCGTCGGGGTGCAGGCGCTGCGCTACCTCTCGGCCGGAACCGTGGCCGGCGCGCTCGCGGCGGCGTTCATCATGGCCTACGCGCCGGGCCGGCTGACCTGGCTCCCCGTCGACCTGCGCCCGCCGTTCTGAGCGGCGGCGCGATGGTATATTTCGATGCCGCGCGGATGTAGTTCAATGGTAGAACGAAAGCTTCCCAAGCTTTAGACGGGGGTTCGATTCCCCTCATCCGCTCCAACGTTCAGCGCCGTTCACGTGCAGCAACGCGGCGGCGCTTCCCGAAGTGGCGACTACCGCGCTATCGAACGGGCTCGGCCCGCTTGCGCCTAACTTCCCGTTCGAGGCCGATCGCTGCGCGGCACCTATGATGGCTCAGGATGACGATCGACCTCATGTCCAGGGCAGAGCGGCGACGAACCGACGCCGTGGCTTCGCTGGATCTCGATCGACGGGGAGAGTTCGGTCAGTTCTTCACGCCGGCGCCTCTCGCCAACCTGCTTGCATCCTTCTTCGATCTTCGCTCGCTTCCTAATACCGTCCGACTGCTCGATCCCGGAGCAGGCACCGGCTCACTGTCCGCAGCCTTCGTCGCGCGAATCGCGTCGGAGAGTCCGGAGCGTCAGGTACACATCTCTGCCTATGAGATCGATGGTCGCCTGAGCGCGCCTCTTGCCGAGACCTTGGCAGACTGCGGTCAGGTCCTTGGCGACAGCTCAGCGGAACAGCATGAACAGGATTTCGTCGCGTGGGCATGCAACCAACTAGGGATCCTCGCCACATCACGCCATGAGTTCGACTGCGTCATAATGAATCCTCCGTATCGCAAGATCCACAGCCAGTCGCGAGAGCGGGCTCTGCTTCGTGGCATCGGGATCGAGACAACGAATCTCTACACTGCCTTCCTCGCCCTGGCGTTGAGGCTGCTGCGCCCAGGGGGACAACTTGTGGCGATCACCCCTCGCAGCTTCTGCAACGGGACGTACTTTCGATGGTTCAGGCGCGATTTCACATCCCACATGGGCCTGAAACGGATCCACGTCCTGGGGTCACGTAACACGGCTTTCAAGGATGCCGAGGTCCTTCAAGAAAACGTAATCGTTCAAGCCATGCGTGGAGGACCGGCGACGGACGTGCTCGTGACTTCAAGCGACGGGTTTGAGGACGACATGCACCAGGAGAGGGTCGTTCCTTACGATGAGGTTGTGAGCCCGGACGATCCGGAGCGGTTCATCCATGTCGTCCCCGACCTCTTGGGGGCATCAGTATTAGCGCGAATGGCGCAGATTCATGCATCCCTGGATCATCTACGACTCAAGGTATCGACAGGAAGAGTAGTTGATTTCCGAATGCGTGAGCACCTTCGTTCTGAACCCGCCGAGGCCACTGCTCCTCTCATCTACCCCGGGCACATCGCAGATCACTTCGTCCGCTGGCCAGCAGGCGCCAACAGGAAGCCGAAAGCGATCGCGATCAATGATGAGACCGAAGGGTTGCTGCATCCCGTTGGTCACTATGTCGTGGTGAAGCGCTTCACATCAAAGGAGGAGCGGAGACGAGTTGTCGCGGCGGTTCACGATCCGTTCCTCGTGCCCTCACAGAAGGTCGCGTTCGAGAACCATCTGAACGTCTTCCATCGAGATGGCGTCGGTCTAGACGGTAATCTTGCGCGAGGACTCAGTGCGTTCCTGAATTCGACCATCGTCGATCTCTTCCTAAGGCTCTTCAACGGGCACACCCAAGTGAACGCGACCGACCTCCGCAGCCTGCGGTACCCCACTAGTGGTCAGCTCCTCTCGCTCGGCGAAGCAATCGGAGATGCCATCCTCGATCAGGACAAGCTAGACGCTCTGGTGCAGGATCATGTGCCAGAATTGGCCAGTCTACCAGGGGAGGTTGATCCTCTAGCCGTGCATCGACGCGTAGCTGAAGGCATCGAGATTCTGCGAGAGCTGGGACTGCCTCGACAGCAGCAGAACGAGCGTTCTGCGCTGACCCTGCTCGCCCTCCTCGACCTCGGTCCAGATGATGACTGGGCAGACGCATCTGCGCCACTCCGAGGCATTACTCAGATGATGGACTTCTTCGCCGAGAAGTACGGGAAGCGCTACGCTCCCAACACTCGCGAGACAGTCCGCCGCCAAACAGTTCATCAGTTCGTTGCTGCGGCCCTCGTCGTTCCCAACCCCGACAAGCCTGATCGGCCCGTGAACAGCGGAAAGACCGTGTATCAGATGGAGCCTGACGCGCTTCGAGTCATCGCTTCATACGGCTCATCCAGGTGGAAGCGGAACATCAAGAGTTACCAGAAGACGGTCAAGTCTCTTCAGGAACGCTGGGCCGCGGAACGCAAGATGAAGCGGATCCCGGTCACCCTTCCGGAAGGCACCGAAGTGACCCTCTCCCCAGGGGGCCAGAACGTTCTGATCGTTGAAATCATCGAGGGATTCTGTTCCCGCTTCACGCCTGGCGGCGAAATCCTTTACATAGGCGACGCCGACGAGAAGTTCGCCGTATACGAGCAAGACCGGCTGGCCAGTCTGGGGGTCAGCATCGAAGAGCACGGAAAGATGCCAGACCTTGTCGTTCACGACCGGGGACGGGAGTGGCTCGTTCTGATCGAGGCGGTGACGAGTCACGGACCTATGAATCCTAAGCGGCGTGAAGAGCTAGGTGAGTTGTTCGCCAGCGCGCGGCCCGGACTCATCTACGTCACAGCTTTTCTGGACCGTAAGACTCTCGCCAAGTACATCGACGACATCTCCTGGGAAACCGAAGTGTGGGTCGCCGAGAATCCCACGCACCTGATCCATTTCGATGGCGAACGCTACCTCGGCCCGTACGAGACCTAGCCCTCTTACACACCTATCACCTATGCTAACCTGACAGCGCCACAGGAGGACTCTCCGGCTTTACGTGGCTTGGGGTTCGGAGCGCTCGTGGACCACGACTGCGCGGCACGCCTCCCAGTAAGGGTGCGGCATCCGCTCGTAGTACTGAATGGACTGCCCGGCTGGCTTGGGCATCTGCACTAAGAGCCCAGCCTGGGTGAGACGCTTGAGCTCGGGCTGCACCTGGCTGTCAGCGACGTGGAGGCATTGCGCGAGTTCGCGAGCGTAGATGACTCCGGGTTCGGCGACGGCGATCAGCGCGCCAATCTCGGCCCGGAGCTTGTTTCCGAATAGCAGCTTGGAACGAGTTCTCAGTTCGTCCATCGAGGATCACCGCCTGATAGGCTATCAGCGTTTAGCGAATCGCTATTCGCTAAACCCTCTTGGAGGAGGCTGAAGTCCGTGACACGATGGTGGAAGCGCGTCGGCCGAGGAAGGCGAACCATGGGTGACCAAGCGAAGATGAAGCCTGTGACCCTCTCGGCTGCCCTTGGGGGTCTTGCTGGCAAGTGGGTCGCCGTTAAGAACGGACAGCCGATCGCCGTTAGTTCGACGCCCGACGAACTCTACATGCATCTCCACCAGAAGGGCATCCGCGACGCCACGATTCTCAGGGTTCCCGCTGAGAACGAACCCGAGATCGTGGGATTCGCGTAGGGCGAGACTTGCAGATCCCTGAACTCCCTTGGCTTTTCCCCTACGTCGAGGATCTGACCGCCAAGCGCTACCCGGAAGAGTCAGGCCGCGCGGCGTACAGACCCCTGGTTGAGGTCAGCTTCAGGGGGAGATTCGAGATGGAGCAGAAGGTACCCGCCCTCGTCGACTCCGGAAGCGAACACACGCTCCTGGCTCCTTGGCTGGCCAGGGCGCTCGGCATTGAGTTCAGCGATGCGAAGCGAACGATGGACCTGCGAGTCGGCGGCGAAACGGTTGAGGTGTCGTACTTCGATCTGTCCATCCGACTGCATCCGCCGGGTGGATCGCTGGATTCGTACATGGAGTGGGAGAGCGAAGTCGGGTTCGTCAGCCACTTCCGCGTCTCAGCCTGGTCGGCCGTCCTGGGGCAGATCGGCTTCTTCGACCGCTTCACCGTGTCCATGCATCGGGCCGCGCTGGTGACGGCAATCGAGGAGTACGAGGCGTTCGATGCTCGGTTCGGCGTCGCAATCCGAGAGGCTGAGGGGCGCAGGCCACCTGGGCTACCGTAGCGCCACTCCGCCAATCGCAGAGCGGAGGACATTGCAGGCATGCAGATGGCCGGGATGAGGCATTTGACTGGGCGAGCCTAGCCGCGGTCCTCGACGGGTGGCCGCCTGCGGCGGCGGTCGGGTTTGACTAGGATGACGAGGCCCACCACGGCGGCGAGCCACGCGCCGGGCGCGGCCATCTCTCGGGCGAGGATCTCCGCGGCGCGGTCGGGGTCGACGTCGCGCGCCGCCAGCTCGACGCCGACCCGGACGAAGAACCAGAACGGCAGCACGAGCGCCGCGACGCCGAAGAGCCGGCGGACCTTGCCGAGCGGTGGCACGACGCCCGCGAGCGCCATCGCGATGCCGAGCGCGACGACGAGGACTCCCAGCGACGGCGTCGAAGCGTCCGAGTTCCACAAGAACGGCGCCCGGAGGTCGAAGGCGCTCGCTTCGCCCCGGCCGGCCCAGACCAGGAACGCCGACGCGATCGTGGCGGCGCCCGTGAGGATCGGCGTGAGCCGCCACCGCGGCGGGGAAGCGATCTGCTGCGGCACCGGCGCGGTCGGAGGGACCTGACTGAACGTCACGCGATTCGCCGGCGCCCACGCCTCGTAGCCGCTGGCGACGTCGCGCAGGTGCAACCACCCGCCTCGCTCGCGCAGCGCGACGTACCACTTCCCCGGGCGCATCACGCCGGCTTGCCGGCTCGACTCGTGCAGGTCGTACATGTCCACGGGCTCGGTGACGTAGCACCACCGCTGCGCCTCGGGAGGCGGCATCGGCAGGGGCGCCGGCGCGCCGGGCGCCGGTGGGGTCGGTGCGGAGGGGACCGGCGGGGGAGTCGGTACCGCGGGCATTCTTGGGGCCTCCGGGATCACCGCCGTTTCGGGAGGAGCCGGCGAAGTGGGCGCGGCGGGCGGAGCGGAAGCCACGGGCGGCGCTTCACGCGCGGCCGCCGCCTTCTCCATTGCCTTCTTGCGAGCCGCGCGCGCGGCAGCGGACGCCGCCAGCCCCGTCACGGCCCGCCCGATGGCGGCGACGTCGAGCCCGCCGCTCGCCATGCCGGATTCCGCGTCGCCTTCGATCGAGGCGCCGTGGACGGTTTCCTCAGCCGACGCGATCCGGCCGCCCAGGTCGAGGTTGTCCCGCGCCAGCCCGCCGTCGCCGAAAGACTGGTCGAGCACGACCTGTCCGCCTTCGACGACGCGCACGCGCATCGGCCCGTCGTAGTCGCACACGACCGAGGCTCGTTCGCCGATCGCCCGAGCCGCGACGACGTGCCCGCCCGGCGCGCTTGCGGTGATCGCCAAGTCGGGGCCCGCGATCGTGACGACGTCGCCCTCCCGGGCCCCCGACCAGGCGCCCGCGCTCGAGCCGGCCGGCGCGGACCATGTCGCCTCGACCATCGCGCGAATCGCCTGCGCGAGCCCCACGGCGGCCGGGCCCGCCGCCGCGGCGCCGGCGAGCGACGCCGAGAGCCCGTTCAGCTCCGCGTCCCGTCCTGTCAGATCAAGCTCGGGCATCACGCCTCCGCGAGGTCGCCGATCGCGCCGGCGTAGTAGAAGGGCACGGCGAAGCCGTAGAAACCGTGGACGGCCGCCGGCACGACCCCCAGGACCCCCGTCTTGAGCAGCGCGAAGCTCGTCTCGATCTTGCTGAAGGCCGCCAGCACCGGGCCGGCCATGATGCCGCCGCTCCCCAGGATCGCGAGGCAAGCGGTCACGCCCTCGACGACGATGATCCCGAGGTCGATCGCCGCCGCCCAGATCTTCGTCTCGTACTCGAAGGTGTTGACGCTCATCTGTCCCTGGTTCAGGTCGCGCGCGTCGGCGAGGAAGGCGTCGATCTTGCGCTCGGCGTCGGCCGGGACGTTGAGACCGGCCACGCGCTGCTGCAACCAGCTCATGTTGTAGCGGGCGGAGAACGACATCATGTCGAGCGTCTCGGTGATCGCCGAGACCGTGACGTTGGCGAAGCCGCGAGGATCGCTCGCGACGTCGCCCACCTTGCCCGTCACCCACGCCACGAAGGTGTTGACCACCCACTCGATGGTCTTTCCGATCGTGAACGAGCCGCTGAGCCCGCCGGCCGGCTCCTGACCCGCGCCCGGGATGGTCTTGGAGAAGTGCGTGAACATGTCCCGGAGCCGCGCGAAGTTCTGGGGGGAGAACTCCTTGCCGACGAAGCCGCCGGCGGTCCCGAGCAGCCCGCCGGCCACCCGCACGAACGCGAGCACGCACGACAGGCACAGCGACACGGCGAACTTGATCAGGTTGAACAGCGTGTTGATCAGCTCGGCCACGATCCCCGCGACGTCGTCCCGGCCGCGCGCGATCATCGTCTCGATACCGGCGACGATGCTATTGAGCGTTCCCTTGAACCCTTCGAGCGTCGAGGACAGCCAGGGACCGAGCTTTCTGCGCGCGCCCCGCCCGAGCGCGACGAGCTGCTCGGACACGTAGCGCAGTGGCGTCAGCAGGAAGTCCAGCGCCTTGTAGAGCAGCTCGACCACCCAGTGCGACCCGCCTTCCAACTTGCCGAGGGCGCCGCCGACCGCCGCGCCGGCCTTGTCGGCGAAGTCCTTGTAGTTGAGGTAGAACGCGACGCCCTCGGTGAAGGTCGTCCCGATCGCCGAGGCGAAGCGTCCGAACTGGTCGCGGTACGTCCGGTCGTAGGTGGTGACGAACGTGGCGCCCGAGCGCAGCAGCGCCGTGCCGGACAGCACCTTCGGCACCGCGTCGCGTTCGAGCGTCGCGAGCTGCTCGCCGAAGAGCAGCCGGTGCCCGCGCAGGTTGTCGGCGAGCGTGGCGTCTCGGTCGAACAGGTTCCACGCCCCGTAGTCGTTGACTTTCTCGTCGTAGAAGTCGATGACCTGCTTGCACTCGTCGTTGAAGCGAGCCACGGGGACCTGCGTCTTGCGGTCCAGCTCGAGGACCTTTCGGTCCTTCCCGTGCTCGGCGAGTCCCTTCGCCAGCTCGTCGAGCTTCCAGGTGTAGCGACCGTCCGCCTTGGTGACCATCTCCTGCGCAACCTCGACGTCGTCCGGGCCGGCGGTAATCAGCACGTCCGCGTGCTGGATGCCGAAGCGTCGCACCGCCTCGCCCTTCGTGAGCCGCAACCGGTTCTCGACTTCCAGCTCGAGGACGCCCCTGATCTCGCACGGCGCCTTGCCGGCGTCGATCTTCAGCTCGTAGGGCTCGAACGCCAAGCCGTACTTCTCGGCGGTGATGCTCGCCGAGATCTCCGGGTTGAGGTGGAGCGGGAACCGGCCGACCTCGATGCGCTTCTCGGCGCTGCCGGTATAGGCGATCAACTCCTCGGTGAAGGACTCTCGCGGCGCGTACGTCAGCTCCGGCGCCGCGTAGGTCAGGCGAGCGAGTCCGTCGTCGTCCTCGGTCAGCGTCAGCTCCTGCGGCTCGACCGAACCGCCGCGGTGGCCCTTCTCGGCGAAGTCGAACGACAAGCGAGCGCTGCGAACCTTCTCCTTGGTGCCTTCGCGCGTGACCTCGAACTCCAGATCGTGCTCGAGCCCGTCGGCCGGGATCGGCATCTTCTCCGGGATCGTGCGCTTCAGCTCGACCTTGGCCTCGCGCAGCGTCAGCGGCACGAGCGTCTCGCCCAGCATCCGCTCGTGCGCGTCGATCGCGTAGGGCTCGCGCGTGATCTTGCCCTTCGGCCAGGCGCGCACGCGGATGTGACTCTCGATCGGCAAGGGCGCGGGGAACTCCTCGTTGGGCAGGCGCCGCTTGGACTGCCAGCGCGAGCGATCGCGGTTGTTGGAGGGTCCCGCGACCTCGTGCGGCAGGTCGCCGGGATGCGGGCCGAAGACCTTCGGGTCCAGCTCCGGGCCGGTCCAGTGCGTGAACTCGACCTTCTCCTTGTCGTAGACGACCTTCTTCTTCACCGGATCCCAGGTGTCGAACCAGACGTCGAGCACCAGCTCGGCCTTGCCGTCGGCGTCGACCTCCACCGGCTTGTCCTTCGTGGCGGCCTTCTTGCCCGCCACGCACCAGTGGATCTTCCCCGTCGGGTCTGGGACCCGGAACGTGACGGTCTCCTTGACGGGCTCGGCCTCGGGGTCGTCCTTCGGGCGCTTCTCGAACGTCACCTCGACGGGCTCGGTGATGCGATCGAGGAAGTCCTCCGCCGCCTGCGCCTCGTCGAGCACGCGAACCTCGATCGTGATCACGCCGGCCGCGTCGACGGCCTTCTCCTCGATCGCGATGAGGTCGTCGCGGCTCATCGCGACCGACACCAGGGTCCCCTCGACCGTCGTCTTGTTCCCGCCGCCGACGAGCTTGCTCAGCTTGAGCCGCCGCTCCATCGGCTCGTAACGGCCTTCTTCGGTTACCTCGATCAGGAATTCCTGCATCACAGCACCTCGAGGACGTACTCGCCGCCGATCACGATCGTGACCGTCTGCTGCGCGCGCCTGCCCTTGTACTCGCCGCTCACCACGACCGGCACCTCGCCGTTCTCCGCCGTCTCGTCGACGGCGACCTCGACGTGCATCTCTCCCGACCCCACCGCCGGCGACACCGTCAGTCCCGGCATCGGCGGGACGTGCACGGTCAGCGGGATCTCGGGCGCGCGCCGTTGACCCGCCTCGGTCGCGATCCACGCCGTGACGTCGAACGTGCCCGGCAGGTCCTTGGCCACCTCGACGCGGTCCGTCGAGACCTGAACGATCGCGAACTCCAGTTCCTCGCCCGGCTCGGCGTCGGCGTTGGCGAGTGCGGCGGCCGCGGCGGCGGCCACCGCTCCCACGCCTCCGACGACGGCGGTTATCCCGATGAAGCCGCCCGTCTCCTCGCAGTCCGAAGGGTTCCCGCAGTCGTCGGCGAACGCGGGCGCGGCGACGAACACGAGCGGAACGGCAAGGAGCAGGGCCCTACGCCACACGCGAGCCTCCCGCGCCGCGACCGAACCGGCGCAAGCCGGCGCCGAGCGTGGCGCCCCAAGCCGCGTGACCGGTCACGCCCACGACGACGAATGCCGTCGTCGCCACCGGCGCGCCGAGGAACCCCGGATAGACCGCCAGCATGATCCCCTCCAGCGTCAGGCCCCACGCCAAGCCCTGCCGCCAGCCGCCGCGCGGCACGACGAGCGCGAACATCACGCCGAAGCTCACGCCGTTCCACGCGTGGTAGACCCAGCCGATCGTCTGCGCGATCGCCGCGTCCGCCGGACGTCCCGTAATGAGCGAGCCGAACACCGGCATCGCCGCGTACGGGTTGGTGTCGAAGTTGAAGGCCGCGACCATGGCGGGCCTGATGACGTCGTAGACCACGGTCGCGACGGCTCCCCAGAGCGCGCCCGCCACGAAGCGGTCGGTCAGGATCGCGACCGCCCCGTACCGCTTTCGCCACGCGAGCGCCACGCCGGCCAGGAGGGCGGCCCCGGGCAGCACGACGAACGGCGCCGTGTACTTCATCGCGACCGGCAGGTAGGTGTGCGCCACGATGGCCCCGCCGCTCGCGCCCGCGAGCACGATTGCCGCCGCGACGTCGATCGGGCGCGGCGTCGCGCGTCTGCTCGCGCGCTCGGCCTGGGTCGCTCGGGTCGTCGTCACGTGCGCCGCCTGGCGACTCGCGTCGCGGCCCGGCGGGCGAACGTGGTTCCCATCTGGCGCAGGCTCCCGCCGCGTGGGATGAATGCAAGGAACCCGAGCGCGGAGGCGACCAGGATCACGAACTGTTCCTTGGCGACCGGGCTCCGGACATCGTCCGGTGTGTTGGTCAGCAGGTAGGCAAGCCCGAGCGGCACGATGAGCGCGAGCACCACTCGCACCGGGGGTGGCACCCGGTCGCGGCGGTCGAACAATGCCGGGACCCTGTTGTTCAGCGCGCGGACCGCGTACGGCGTCGCGAACGCGATCAGCCCGATCGCAGCGGGAAACATCTTCTTCGGCAAGATCCCGCCGCGCGACGCGGTCTCCCAATGGATGCCCGCGTAGGCCATCGTGAAGAAGGTCGTGGCGAGGGTCGGCGCCAGCAGGAATCCGAACCCGCGCGGGATGCGCTTGCGCAGGGATGCGGTCGCCGACCCGATGCGCGACCGGAAAACGACGAGCAGCGCCGCGATGACCAGCGGACCCACCAGGTTGAGCAGCGCGGACCGAGCCGCGCACACGTACATCGCGGGCGTGCCCGTGGGGATGCCGCTGTCGCCGCAGAACGCGTCGGGGACCAGCCGGCTGATCAGTCCGGCCGGCGCGCCGAGCGGATACCAGCCGACCAACGACACGGCGGCGCCGACGACGAGGGTGGCCGCGCCCTTGGCGACCGGCGAACCGAGCGAGAGACCCCCGATCGACGGGGCGGGCTCGGCCGCGGGCGAAGGCTCGGCGCGCGGCGCAGCGGCAGAGGATTCTGGCGGCGCCTGAGGCTCGGCCGGCGCCAGGGCATGACCGCACACGGGGCAGAACCGTGCCCCCGCCTCAATCGGGGCGGCACACGACGGGCACGCGGCGGCGGACGGCATCGCTCTGGCGGGTCGCGGGGGAGTCTACCCCGCTCGCGCCCGGCCATCCGGCGCCAGCCCGCGCCGATCCATCCCGTGGCGAACTTCGTTGCGGCGCCCACGGCCGCGAGCGCCAGCGCGACGGGGATCGCGGGCGGCAGCGAGGCCGGATCGACCCGCAAGCCGATGGAGACGAAGAACATCGCGGCGAACACGTCGCGCAGGGGCTTCAGCAGATTTCGCGCGCCGTGCGCCGCCGGACCCGAGAGCGCGATCCCGACGAGCAGCGCGCCAACGGCGGCCGATATCTCGACCAGCTCGGCGACGCCGGCCACCAGGATCGCCACGCCGAGGATCGTCAGCACGAGCGTCTCGTCCGAGCGACTGAACAGCGCGCGGCTCACGCCGACGTCTACCCGCAGCGCGAGCGCGAGCAGCGCGAGCGCGAGCAGCGCGGCCGTTGCAAGCAGCGCGACGCCCGCAGTGAGTAGCCCGACGATGGTCGCGCCTTCGGCGACGAGCGCGGCGAGGATCGGCAGATACACCGCCATGGTCAGGTCCTCGATCAGCAGGATCGACACGACCAGCGGGCCGGCGCCTCCCAGTGCCCACCCCAGTCCTGCATGATCTTGGCCGCCACGCCCGACGACGTCACCAAGGGCGCCACGCCGCCTTCGCCGAAGGCCAGGCCGGCGAGGAGATAGAGCGGGATCGGCGAGATGCCCGCGCGAGTTGCCACCCGCGCCAGGAGCGCGAGCCCGAGCACCACCGCTCCCAGCTCGATCAGATTGAGCGCGTCAACCGAAGGCACGCGCCAACGATACGCGCCACGCCCCGACGAGAACGGCGGAAAACGCGGGCCCGGCGAACCGGGAGCTTACGGCCGGCAGCCGCCGATTGCGGGGGAGCTGGCGAAGCAGTCGGGGTCGACCGTGGACGTGACGGCGAAACCGTTCGTCATCGAGCCGTCGACGCTCTGCTGGCGACCGAGGTAGCCGAACCCTTGCGAGAAGACGAAGCCGCCCGTGATGATCGCCTCTCGTGTCAGCGTCGCCGTATCGTCGATCGTGATCGGCGCGGTGCCGGGCGTGCCGCCGGGCGTGGACGGCGTTGGGTTCCCGATCCCTTCGAGCTTCACGTTGACGTTGATCAGGTACCCGTCGTGCACTTCGGACTCGACCGAGAACGTGATGAAGCCCTCCGCAAGGTCAGGATCGAGCGTAATCGACGCGTTGCCCGACAGCCTGCACCCGTAGTCCTTCTGGGTCCCCTGCTTGACCGTGACGCAGGCCCGCATTTGAGGCGCGCCCTGCGGCTCGGCGTCCTGGCCGGTGGGCGGCGGCAACGCCCGGAACGGACCCTTGACCGTGCTCACCTCGATCCGCTCGATGCTGAACGTCACTTCCGCGCTCGTGAAGATGGATCCCGCCTTGAACTTCCCCGACGCCTGCTTGACCTGGCGAACGCGGGTCACGTGGGTATTCGCGGACGCCGGCGCAACGACGGCGAGCGCCGTCACGACGACGGCCAGAGCCTTGAGTCTGGAAGCACGCATTCGCCGCAAGATCCTTTCCCTGTGAGCCGGGGCCGCAGCGGGCCGGGACGTGGTCTCAGGCAGCAAACTTCGACGCCTTCGGAGCCTTCCCCTCCCGATCCCACGACCATCAATCAGGCATTCCGGCAGCGCGGCCGAGCCGTCCTACCAGGTCAAACGCCGTTTCCGGTGACGAATGAGGCGAAACCCCACCCGAGCACGACGAGCCCGATGAAGGCGTTGACGAACACCCTCCCGCGGGCGGCCGGCGCCGACGGCGCTCCCTGGCTGCCCTTGCCGAAGCGCGGCCGGAGCAGCGCCAGCACGCTCGAGCCGAACAGCGCCGCGCCGAGCGCCATGATCAGCTCGGCCAGGATCTGCGGAAGGGGGATCACGCAAGGCTCCTCATCGCGGGCGCCGAACCTCGTGCGGCGCCTCTGTCCGCCACGATGATAGCCAGTCCCGCGGCGACGATCATCGCCCCTCCCGCTAGGGTCGTGGCAAGGGGACGCTCGCCGAGGAAGACCCACGCGTAGAGCACGGCCGACGCGGGCTCCAGGTAGAACAGCACGCCGAACTGCTGGGCCTCCAGCACCGACACGGCCTCGAAGAAGAGCACGCCGAGCACGCCGGTGAAGACGACGCCCAGCAGGACGAGCAGCGGCAGCGCCCGCGCGATCTCACCCCCGTCGGCGCCGAGCAGGAACGGCCACGCCAACGCGGTGGCCACCCCGAGCTGCCAGGTCACGATGGCCGGGGCGCTGTGGCGGCGCGTGAGCACCTTGCCCATCAGCATCAGCACCGCGAACAGCACCGCGCTCCCGCCCGCGGTCAGCAGGCCCGGCGCGTCGACCCGCTCGATGCGAGGCAGCGCGATCAGCACGATCCCGGCGAAGGCGGCGACCAGCGCGACGACCGTGCGCGCGCGGAGCCGCTCGCCGAGCACGCGCGGCGCGGCGGCGGCCATCAGCACCGGCCCGACGAAGACGATCAGGATCGCGGCCGCCACGTCGAGCCGCTGGAACGCCTCGAACTCCAGGGCCCAATGCGCGCCGAGCACGATCCCCGAGGCGACGAGCAGCGGCGCGTCGCCGCCGGGACGCAGCTCGGCCGCGCGGCCGCGCGCGAGCACCCACGCGAGCACGACGGCCAAGCCGAAGGCGAGCCGGAAGAACACGATCGTCGGCGCGTCGAGGTCGATCTGCCTGACGAGGACGCCCAGCGATCCCCAGGACAGCGTGCACACGCCGAAGCCGGCGAAGCCACGACGAGCGGACATGGGTCCGACTCTAGCGGCGTTACATGCGTGCGAGGTTGTCGAAGCGCGTGTACTGACCGAGGAAGGCAAGGTCGATGCTGCCGGTGGGTCCGTTGCGGTGCTTCTCCACGATGATCTCGGCCTCGCCCTTCTTCTCGGTCTCGGCGTCGTAGTACTCCTCGCGGTAGACGAACATCACGACGTCGGCGTCCTGTTCGAGCGAGCCGGACTCGCGCAGGTCGGCCAAGCGCGGACGGCGGGGCTTGCCGCCGGTTTGCTCGGGTTGTCGCGAGAGCTGCGAAACCGCCAGCACCGGCACGTCGAGCTGCTTGGCGAGGATCTTCATCGTCCGCGAGATGTCGGCGACCTCCTGCACGCGGTTCTCGGTGCGTCGCGTCGAGGTCATGAGCTGCAAGTAGTCGACCACGACGAGCCCGAGCTGCCCCCGCTTGTTCTTCAGCCGCCGGCACTTGGCCAGGATCTCGCCCATGCTGATCGTCGGCGTGTCGTCGATGTAGAGCGGCGCCTCCGCCAATCGGCCGACCGCATCGGCGACCCGGCGCCACTCGGCCTCGTTCATCTTCCCGTCGCGCACCTTGCGCGTCTCGACGCGCGCCTCGGCGCAGATGAGCCGCTGCACGATCTCCATCCAGCTCATCTCGAGGGAGAACAGCAGCACGGGCTGCAGCAGCTTCTGCGCCACGTGCTGGGCCACGTTGACCGCGAACGTGGACTTGCCCATCGCCGGACGAGCCGCGACCAGGATCAAGTTGCTGCGCTGGAGCCCGGACAGCAGCTCGTCGAGGTCGGTGAACCCGGTCGGGACGCCGGTCACGTCCTCCTGCCGGCCGGCGAGCGCCTCCATGTGGTCCATGGTCTCGCCGAGCAGCTCGACGATCGGCCGGAAGTCCTGCGCCGATCGGCCCGAGCCCACGTCCAGGATCAGCTCTTCCGCGCGGCTGACCGTGGTCGAGATGTCTTCGGGAACCTCGTAGGCTTCGGCGGCGATCGTCGTCGCGGCCTCGATCAATCGCCGCAGGGTCGCCAGCTCCGCGACGATCCGCGCGTAGTACACCGCGTTCGCCGCGGTCGGGACCGCGGAGACGAGCGTATGGATGTAGGGCGCCCCGCCGACTGTTTCGAGCTGATCGCGCCGGCGAAGCTCTTCGAGCGCGGTGACCGCGTCGGCCGGCTCGCCCTGAGAGAACAGGTCGCGGATGACGTCGCAGATCAGGACGTGCGCCTCGCGATAGAAGTCCTCCGGCGTGAGGATCTCCAGGACCTCGCTCGCGGCGTTCGGGGACAGCAGCATCGAGCCGAGCACGGACTCCTCGGCTTCCATGTTGTGCGGCGGCACACGGCCCGGCGTCTCCGGCGGGCGCGAGGAACGCGACAGCGGGCGAACGGTCATCGCGCTCTACCGTACGAGCGGGGAGGGACAGCGCCTTCCACAGACCGAAGCCCCCGATCCCCAGCCCGCCCGCGCTCGTCCCCACGCCGTTCACAGCGATATCCACAGGGCCCAGGAAGGCCGGACGGCCGCTCGGGAGCGGCCGTCCAGTCGTTCGTACGCCGGCGCAACAGGGGCGCGATTATAGGGAGGCAAACCATCCGGTCAAGAGAGGCAATCTTCAACGCTCGCCTTGAGTGCGTCGAACCGCACGAGGCGCTGGAAAGGCTCATGCCGCGCACCGAGCGGGTGGCCGCCCGGACGGCGGACCCCTACCATTGATCGCGATGCGCAACCTTCCCGCACGCGGCCCGATCCTTCTCGTCGTTCTTTCCATGGCGCTGACGTCGTGTCTGTCGCTCGCGCGGCGTGGCGAGGGCCAGGAGTCGCGTGGGCCGACAACCTACGGCGCCGGCCTGTCGTTCACCCCGCCGGAGCGCGTCACCCCGAAGAAGAAGGGCCGCCTGATCATCTACGTGGTCGACCTCGACGGGCGCGGCATTCCCGGCGCGTACGTCGATTACGAGGGAATGTCGAAGGGCAGGATGCTGACCGACGACGCCGGACGGGCGAGCGCGCGCGTGCCGAAGGGGCCCTACGAGGTCTCGGTGCCCTTCTGCGGCAAGACCGTGCTGATCAAGGACGCCGTCGGAGCCGACGTCATCGTGCCCGGTGGCGGCAAGGCCGGCGGACCGCTCGCCCGCACGACCTGGGAGCTGCGCTATCGGCCCACCCCCTCCGTGCGCCTCGGAGAGCCCGCGCCTTGGGAGCGCGGGGAGCAGGTCGGGGTCGGCGTCCGGGTCGAGGACGGGTGCACGTTCAGGGCGGCGCCCGGCGAGGCGCTGGCGGGCTTCGCCTGGCGCGCGTCGGGCAAGGTGCGGATCGTCTCGAGCAACCTGCGGGCCGACGACGACGGGTTCGCGTACGCGGTGGTCGAGTGCACCGGCCGCGGGGACGGCTCGATCGAGGTCTACAACACGATCGACGACGAGCAACGCGTCGCGGTGCTGGAGGCGGCGAGCGCGCCGGCGAAGGGCGCCTCCTGGTGCCGGTAGACCTGGTGCCAGTAAGGCGGACTTACGCGCCGACGACGTCGACGTTGATCGACGCCTCCACCTCCGGATGGAGCCGCAGGTGCACCACGTGCGAGCCGACGCTCTTGATCGGGGCGTCGATGTGCAGCCGCTTCTTGTCGATCTTCGGCCCGCCCGCCTTCGACACGGCCTCGGCGATCGCGGCCGGCGTGACCTGACCGAAGAGCCGGCCACCTTCCCCCGCCTTCGCCGCGACACGCACGGCGAGCGAGCCGAGCGAGGCGGCGATGCCCTGCGCCTGCTCGAGGTCGCGGACCTCCCGCAGCTCGCGCGTGCGCTTGATCGTGTCGACCTGCTTGAGCGCGCCCGCGGTCGCCTTGATCGCGAGCCGTCGCGGGAGCAGGAAGTTGCGCGCGAACCCGTCGGCGACCTCGATGACGTCGCCGGGGGCGCCGAGGTTGCGCACCTCTTGGGTGAGGACGATCTTCATGGCAACCCCCCGCTCACCGGCTCATGTAGGGCAGCAAGGCCATCTCGCGCGCGACCTTCACCGCGGCGGCGATGTCTCTCTGGTGCTGCGTGCAGGCGCCGGTGATGCGCCGCGCGCGGATCTTCCCACGGTCCGAGACGAACTTGCGCAACACCTGCATGTCCTTGTAGTCGACGTAGGTCGCGCCGTCTTTGCAGAACGGGCAGACCTTCGGCCGGCCGGGCCGCCTGGTCGCGTTCTTCTTGTCCCGTGGACTCCTGGGCTTTGCTTTCGGCATTGGCCTCCTTCTCTAGAAGGACGGAACCTCCTCCTCGGTCTTGGCGCCCCAGTCGCCGCCCCCGTCCGAGCCGCCGCCGGATCCGCGCGAGACGCGCTCGACCTTGGCCGTCGCCCAGCGCAGGGACGGGCCGACCTCGTCGGCCTCGATCTCCACGACCGTGCGCCGCTCGCCTTCCTGCGTCTCCCACGACCGCTGCTTCAGGTAGCCGGTCACGACGACACGGGTTCCCTTCGACAGCGACTCGGCGACGTTCTCCGCGAGCTGACGCCACACGTTGACGCGGAAGAAGGAAGGGTCTCCGTCCTTCCATTCGTTCGTCTGCGGATCGCGCACGCGTCGGTTGACCGCGATGGAGAAGTTCGCCACGGCGGCCCCTTGCGCGGTGAAGCGCAGCTCTGGATCGTCGGTCAGGTTGCCGACGATGGTCACGCTGTTCCCTTGCATCTGATCCACCTCCGGGGAAGGACCGTCGGTTGGTTCAGTCCTTTCCAGGGCGAACGATCTTGTGCCGGATCGCCTCGTCGGCGAGCCCGAGCACCCGGTCCAACTCGTTCATCGCGACCGGTTCGGCTTGCAGGTCCGCGACGACGTAGTAGCCCTCGTTCAGATGGTTGATCTCGAACGCGAGCTTGCGCCGGCCCCAATGGTCCACCTTCGTGGCTTCGCCGCCCCGCTCGGTCACGATTCCCACGAAGCGGTCCACGGCCTGCTGCAGCACGGCATCGTCCAGCCGCGGATCAAGGATGATCATGACCTCGTAATGGCGCGTCTCCGCCACTGCTCACCTCCTCTGGTCTGAGCGGCCCCTCCACTCTGGAGGAGCAGGGGTGAGGTCCCCATCTTCGTTGCGCTTGCCTTGGTGCGCCGCCGGCCGACGTGATCGGGATCGACCGGCAGCGGCGCAGCATAGCAGCGGCCGAACCCCGGCTCCAGCCGGGAATCCCGCTTCGCGCCGTTCGGGGCGAAGTCGACGAATCTTCCGTCCACACGATCGTTCGCACGCCGCCAGGCTATGCCGGGGCTGGGACAACCCCTCAGGATACGGTCAGGACCCCGGTCATCTCAGGGTGGTACCGGCACGCGAACGAGTAGGCGCCCGGCTGCTCGACCACGACGACGACGCTTTGAGCGGGCTGAACGTCGCCCGTGTGCCAGGGGCAGCCGGGGCAGTCCGCCGTGTGCGTCCGCGTGGTGTCGTTGACGAACTCGAGCTGGCTGCCGGCCGGCAGCTCGGCCTCCGCGGGGTCGAAGGAGAACGCGCCGCCCGCGTCGGTCATCCGGATCGTCGCTTCGGCGCCGCCGCGCGGCAGCACGAGGAACAGCGCGGCGAGCGTCACGACGGTGGGGATGGCGGAAGACAGGACCTTTCGAGGCATCGCGCGCATGATAGGTGCGCGCGACCGGCGACGCACCTCAGCCGGACCGGCGACGCACCTCAGGCGAGGAAGCGCCGCCAGACCAGGTATCCGGCGCCGCCGAGCACGACCAGCAGGCCGAACGCCACAGCAAGCCGCCCGCCGCCGCCGGTCGAAGCGACGGGGTCGGGCGAGAGCGTCTCTTCGGGCGCCGTCGGCGTGGCCGACTCGGTGGGGCTCTTCGCCGGCCGCTCGTCCTCCGTTTGAGTTGCCTCGTCGGTGGGTCGCGAGCGCGAGGGCAGCGGCCGCGGCGAACTCTTCTCCTTGACCTGGATGATCCCGCACATCCCGCATGGCTGCTCGGTTCCGACCCTGATGTCGGGGTCGGGGCGCACCGAGGTATCCGCGTGCCCGGAGACTTTGCAGTAGTACTCGAACATGCCGGGCTGATCGAAGCTGACCTCGTAGGTCTCGCCGGGCTCAATGCAGTCGTAGGTCTCCAGCAGGGTCTGGCACTCGCCGCCGACGGCGTCGGGAGAAGAGTCGAAGCTCGCGGCCGCGTCCGGGTAGGAAACGACCGTGTGCCGCTGGCTTCCCTCGTTGGTCCATACGACCGTGTCGCCCACGTTGATCAGGCGATACGGAAGACCGACGTAGTTGTCCTTGAGCGCCACGGCCACGTTCGCGGCCCCGGCCGGCGCCGCTGTGCCGGCGAGGAACGCCGCGCACGTCGCAGCGATCGCGAGCCGCACGACGGCAGACGTTCCCCGGGCCGGAGCACCGGCGGAAGGCGTTCCCATGGCGAGGATGATAGGGGGTGCGCCACGCCGTCCGCAGCGCGCCCGGGGTAGCATCGCCGCATGAAAGACGAGATCAAGACCGGATACAGGAACTGGCGGGACTCCGAGCTTCGGGTCGGCCCGCGCGCCCGCCTGCTGATGAAGAACCTGTCTTCACGGCTGCGCGGACACCAATGTTGCGGGCATCACGGTCAACCGGGGTGTTGAAAGGGTCCCGACGAGCCGCCCGGTCGGGCCGGCACGGAGGAGGATCATCACCACGATTGACGAAGGGGTGAGCACGCTGCGCGAATACAAGCTCTTCATCGACGGCGAGTGGGCCGATGCGGAATCGGGCGAGACGTTCGACTCCGTCAACCCCTCCACCGGCGAGGTTGCCGGTCGCGTCGCGCGAGCCGCGCCCGCCGACGTCCGGCGCGCCGTCGAGGCCGCGCGGCGCTCGTTCGACGCCGGCGCCTGGAGCAGCCTGTCGTTCAAGGAGCGCTCCGCGCGCATGCTGCAGGCCTTCGAGGTCTTGCGCGACCGCGTGCCCGACCTCGCGCAGATCGAGGCCGAGGACGCCGGGCACACGCTGCGCATGGCGAACCTGTTCTCGATCGCTGTCGGGGTCGAGAACTGGCGCGTGACCGCCGAGCTGGCCGGCCGGCTCGACGAGCACGAGCAGCTTCCGTTCAACGACTTCCCGGCCACCAGTTGGGGCGTCGCGCGGCGCGAGCCGATCGGCGTCTGCGCGGCCATCACGCCGTGGAACTTCCCGTTCATCCTGATGATCTGGAAGGTGGCGCCGGCGCTCGCGATGGGCAACGCCGTCGTGATCAAGCCGGCGACCTACACGCCGCAGTCGACGCTGGAATTCGCACGGATCATGAACGAGACCGGGCTGTTCCCGCCCGGGACGATCAACGTCGTGCCCGGCCCCGGCGCCGAGGTCGGCGAGGAGCTGGCCACGAACCCCTTGGTGGACAAGGTCGCCTTCACCGGCTCGACCGAGGTCGGCCGGCGCGTCATGGCGCTTGCGTCGCAGACCATCAAGAAGGTGACGCTGGAGCTGGGCGGCAAGAGCGCGAACATCATGCTCGACGACGCCGACCTCGACATCGCGGTGCCGGGGTCGCTGTGGGCGACCTTCCTTCACCAGGGACAGATCTGCCACTCCGGCACGCGGCTGTTCGTCCCGTCCTCGTTACACGACGAGGTCATCGCGCGGCTGGTCGAGGCGGCCGAGTCGCTCACGATCGGCTCGGCGCTGGACTTCGGCAGCGACATGGGGCCGTTGGTGAACCGGACGCAATGCGAGACGGTCGAGCGCTACGTCCAGGTCGGGCTCGACCAAGGCGCGAAGCTCGTCACGGGCGGCGAGCGCGTCGAGGTCCCCGGGTGCGAGGGCGGCTTCTATTACCGCCCCACGATCTTCACCGACGTCGGCAACGACATGCGCATCGCGCAGGAGGAGATCTTCGGGCCGGTGCTTTCGGTGATCCGCTACGACTCCGTCGAGGACGCGATCGCGATGGCCAACGACAGCATCTACGGGTTGGGCGGGGGCGTGTGGTCGCGCGACGTGCCGCGCGCGCTCGGCGTCGCCAAGCGCTTGCGCACGGGCATGGTGTGGATCAACGACTACCACATGATCAACTCCTACGCGCCCTTCGGCGGCTACAAGCAGTCGGGTATCGGGCGCGAGCTTGGGATCTACGGGCTGAACGAGTATCAAGAGACCAAGTTCATCCACGTCGACCAAGTGCCCACCAAAGAGCAGAAGTTCTGGTTCCAGATCCTCGGGCTTTGATCGTCGCGGTGACGCCGGATCGTCGCTGGTTGGCCAACGGTTTCAGGCCATCAACGTCGCCGTCCGCACACATGGCAGCTGGTCAGTTCCTCCACCCATGCTCCGGGGGTCCTGTCGGTGGTCCCCGATACCCTCGGCTCTCGTGGCTAGTCTCCAGGCCGTGTACTACTGCGCTCCCGACGGGTCCGAGCCCGTCGATCGGTTCATCGATGGGTTGTCCGTCAAGCGGCGGGTGGTGCTGGACAACCAGATCGACCGCCTCAACCTGCTCACGCCATCCGATCCGCACCTTCCGTTCCCGCACAGCTCGCAGATCCGCGGTGAACTGCGGGAATTGAGGTGCCATTACGGCCGAGAGCTGTACCGCGTCCTGTACAGGCGCTCGCGCAACCTCATCGTCCTGCTGCACATCTTCCGCAAGAACTCCGGCGATGTCCCCCAGGCCGAGATCGACATCGCCGAGGCGAGATGGAAGGACTTCCGCGAGCGCATGGATGCTCCCAGGCGGCGGCCTCCTCGGGCAGCCGGTCACGATGCTCCGTGAGGGACTCGGGCTGGCGTAGCCTTATCAATACTGATAACATGCCGCTCACCCACAGGAGGTGCTTAGAGATGCCGAGGAGCCCGGTCGGCACGACGACCCAGCAGGCCCGGCGCAGGCGCGCTGCCGCGAGCGGAGCCTACCGGGCTGAACAGCAACGTTTGACCCAGTTCGAGCAACTCGCGCGTCTGGTGATCAAGCACAGAGCGGTGCTCGGCATCTCTCAGCAGGAACTCGCGCGCCGCGTCGGCACCAGCCATTCGGCCATCTCCAGGCTGGAGAGCGGCCGCCACAAGACCAGCGTGGAGACTCTGCAGCGGGTCGCCGAGGCCTTGGGCGTTCGTTTCGTGTTCGGCTTCGAGAGCGGGCCCCGGGAGAAACCCACCAGGGAATTGGTCATCGCTTGGGTCGGGCCAGGAACGGAGTGAGGTGGGACGGCACGCAGGGGAGCACCCGTGGCGCCACGGAAGGCTCCGCCGCGAAAGAGCGGAGTTCGTTTCCGCTCTTTCATTTCGTCAACCGATCTCGATGGGGCGGACGAACAGCGAGGGCGGGTCGTCGCAGGTGGGCAGTCGCGCGCGGCATCGAACCGTGACGAGCGCGTCGTAGGCCGTCGTGTACGCCGCGGTGGCATCCTCGTCGCCGTCGCGAGCGGCGGCCGAGAGCCAGTGCTCGAACGCCTCCGCCGTCGGTCGCATGACGTCCGGTGGCGCGAGCGCCCTCAGCGCTCCGGCGGCGTCCGCGAACAGCACCGCGTCCACGTCCCGATCGTCGTCGAAGAATGCGCCGATCGGCTCGCGCAGGATCGCGCCTGCTTCCCGCTGCCATTCGAGCACCGCGGCCCGATCCCGCTCGGCGATCGTTGCGCCTGCCCGATAGACCAGGACGCCGCCCGCAAGCCCGAGCGCGAGCAGCGCGCCGGCGACGATCCGGGGGTCGGTGCGCTTCGCCATGACGCGAGGATGCTAGTCGCGACGCTGGGTGCAAGTCGGCATGGGGTGCGCTCGTCGGCACGCTCGCCACGCAGAAAGAAACAATGAACGCGGCGGGCACGGAAGATTCACGACGTGCGTCCGGGAATGGACCCAAATGAAAATGGTCCCTTTGGACTATAGATGGCATGTCCGCGGTTGCGTACGATGCTGGCACCGGAAGGACAGGCCCGCAAGGGCCAGGACAAGGTTCCCCCCTGTCGAGCCGCCCGCCAATGGGCGGCTCGGTCCTTTTCCGAGCCGCGCTCGACTCGCCCGAGCGCCGCGAGAACCATCGCGTAGGATCGCCGCCGATGACGACCGGCGAGCGAGCGCACGACACCCACCGCCACGGGATGCACGAGCACGGCTCGCCGCTCGGCTTCACCGGCGAGCGCGTCCTACCGGACCGGCCCGAGTGGGCCTGGTGCTTCCAGGCGCACAAGTTCGGTTACGACGACCTGCTCGCGCGCATCGGGCAGGGCGACCGAGTCGCCGACGTGGGGTGCGGCGAAGGCTACGGCGCCGCGCAGCTCGCCACGAAGGCATCGTTCGTCGTCGCGTGCGATTACGCCGAGGACGCGGTCGCGCACGCCCGGTCGACGTACGGATCGGACCGGGTCGCCTGGCTGGTCTGCGACGCGCAGCGCCTCCCGTTCGCGCCCGGTTCCTTCGACGCCGTTTCCTCGCTGCAAGTGATCGAGCACTTCACCGACACCGACGAGCACCTGGGCGGGATCGCGCGAGCGCTGAAGCCGGACGGCTGGCACTACGTCGCGACACCCAATATCGACCAGATGGGTCCCGAAGAAGCCGACAACGAATTCCACCTGCGCGACTTCACCGCCTCCGCGCTGCGCGAGGCGCTCGGCAGGCACTTCGGCGACGTCGAGCTGCTCGGCATGTTCTACGTCGAGTCCTCGCCGCGCGTGCGCGCGATGCGTGCGGCCGAGGCCGGACAGGACCGCGTGCGGCCGAAGCTCGAGCGGCTCGAACGCCTGCTGGCCAAGCTCCCCGGCCCCGTCCGCGTGCGGCTGCGGCCCGTCGCGCGCAGGTTGATGGGCATTCCCGTCGTGGACCTCGACGCGGCGCTCAACGCGATCCTGGCCCAAGACTTCGAGGCGCGCGCGCCGGCGGAGGAGTCGTTCTGCCTCATCGGAGTCGCGCGCGCGCCTCGGCCCCGCGCGGGCTAGCAGGGACGAAAGCCCGCGCGCTTATCCCGCGTCCCGATACGGCACGACTTCTCGCTCGAGCCGCTTCTCAAGCCGGTCGCTCTCCTGATCGAGGTCGTAATCCATTTGCAATCCGAGCCAGAACTCCGGTGACGTACCGAAGAAACGGGCGAGCCGAAGCGCCGTATCGGCCGTGACCCGCCGGGCTCTATGAACGATCTCGTTGATTCTCCTGGGGGGAACCCCGAGCGCACGGCCGAGCGCGTTCTGGCTCAACGACAGAGGAAGCAAAAACTCCTCGAGGAGCACCTCGCCCGGGTGGAGTGGCGCCATCTTCTTTGTGCTCATCACATCACCTCAGTGATAGTCCACGATCTCAACGTCGAATGCGTCGCCAGCCTTCCATGTAAAGCAAATCCGAAACTGGTCGTTCACGCGGATACTGTGCTGACCCTTTCGACTGCCGCGCAGCGCCTCCAGTCGATTGCCGGGAGGGACTCGCAGGTCACCCAGTATCGTCGCTCGGTGGAGCATTCGAAGCTTCCGGAACGCGACGCGCTGCAGACTCGGGGGAACCGACCGAGCCGGTTCCCGGTTGAAGAGACGCTCGGCATCGCGACCTCGAAAGCTCCGAATCACCCCGGGAGTGTATAACGCATAACGTTATGCATCAAACCCGGGGCGTGCGGGCTAGGTTGCCATGGCCGGCTCGGGCAGGACGGCCGGGGCGACGTTCTCGTCGGCACGGCGGCTCAGCCACAGGAGCCAGGCCAGCACGAGGTAGCGAGCCACGACGGCGACCTCGACCAGGACGAGCGTCGCGCCGGCCCGCCCGCTCGCCGCGAGGAAGTAGGCGCTGATCGCGGCCCAGACCGCGGCGTCGGTGATCAGGAACGCGAGCCACGCATACCAGCGCACGCGCACGAGCGCGAAGAACGGGAGCACCCACAGCGAGAACTGGGGCGAGTAGACCTTCGCGGTCAGCAGGAACACCAGCAGCAGCCCGAACGAGGTCGCGTAGGGCCGGAACCGCACGCGCTTCGACTCGCGCCACAGCAGCAGGCCCGCGCCGGCCAGGAACAGCCCGCCCGCGAGCATGCTCGTCAGGCCGGGATAGGTCTCGCCCCAAAACGGCTCGCCGTTGCCGAGGTGCTTGTAGACGAAGTACCAGCTCGTCTCGAAGTTGGGAAAGCGTGTGCCCTGGAACCGCCACGGGACGAGCCAGCCGGCCGGGTTCGCCGCCAGGACCGGCGCATTCGGCAGGATGAAGCCGAAGGCGCTCGCCACGATCATCTCGACCGGCCATCGTCGCTCCTCGCGCCGCCGGGCGAGAACCAGCGCGGGAAGGATCAGCCCCGGGAAGACCTTCGCCGCCGCGCCCAGCCCGATGAGGGCCCCCGCCGGCACGTCCTTGCGCATCCGGAACGCCACCAGACCCGCCACCATGAACATCACGGCGAGCAGGTCCCAGTTGTGGAATGCGTAGAGCACGAGCGAGGAGCCGGCCGCGACCGTCAGCACGCGCGCCGGGTCGCGCGCGAGCAGCAGAAGCCCGCCCACCGCGAGCATGCCGGCCAATGCGAGACCCGCCGCGGTCACTTGGAAGTAGGAGTTCGGCGTCGACGTCACGAGCGCGACCGTCCCGATGTAGAAGCCGGTCACGACCGGGTACTCCAAGTCGCCGACCTCGTTCTCGCTCAGCTCGCCGTCGCCGTTGACGTAGGGCACGGGCTCGCGATCGAGGCCTCGATGGAAGTAGAGCGCGTAGATGTCGTTGTAGCAGGACGTCCGGAACTGGTAGCCATCCCATTCGTGACGCGTGCACCGCTCCTTGAGCAGGTACCCGGCCAGCAGCGCCACGGCCGCGGTGACGAGCACCGTCCACGGCACGATCCGGCGCGATCCGTCGCGCCGCGGTTCCGGCGTCGCCTCCGCGCTCACGGCTTGGACGTCTTCGTCGGCGCGGGCGACACGGTTGCCGTGGGCGTCGGCGAGGGCGCGGGGCTCGACGGCGCCGGGCTCGGAGGGGGACTCGACGGCGAGCCGCCCGGCGGCGAGCTGCTCGGAACCTCGACGACCGTGCTCGAGGGAGCGGGCTCGGAGGGGATCGGGAACGGGCGCGGACGCACGTCCTCCAGCGCTTCGCGCATGAACGCCGCCCACATCTGCGCGGGGAACGAGCCGCCCGTGACCGACCGGCCGCGCACGTCGCTCATCGTCTTGCGACCTCCCGCGTAGCCGTTCCAGACGACGGCGACGAGGTCGCGGGTGTAGCCGGCGAACCACGCGTCGCGGAAGTTCTCCGTCGTGCCCGTCTTGCCCGCCGCGGGGCGGCCGATGGCGGCCGACGCGCCGGTGCCGTTCTCGATCACGCCCTGGAGGATCAGGTTCGTCTCGTCGGCGACGCGGCGGGCCAAGGTGCGCTCGGACACCCGGACGGGCGTGAAGATCGTCCCGCCGCCGGCGTCGACCACGCGCTCGATCAAGCTCGGGCTGTGATAGACGCCCCGGCCCGCGAGCGTCGCGTACATCGTCGTCAGCTCCAGCGGCGTGACCTCGAAGCTCCCCAGCGCGAGCGCGTGCAGGGCGGGAACCTCGCGATCGATGCCCATCGCCTCGGCGACGCTCGCGACGCCGTCCGGTCCGACGTCGTCGATGAGCTGCGCGAAGACGGTGTTCACGCTCAACTCGGTCGCGCGCCGGATCGTCAGCGTCCCGTGCGATGCGCGATCGTAGTTGGCGACCTTCCAGGGCCCGCTGTCGGTGGGGATCGTGATCGTCGCAGGCGCGGGATACGTGCGATCGGGCTCGATGCCCTCCGCGAGCGCGCGCGCCAGCACCGCAACTTTGAACGTGCTCCCGGGCTGGCGACGGCCGTCGACGGCGATGTCGAACTCGCGGCTGGAGAAGTTTCGCGCGCCGACCATCGCGCGCACCGCCCCGGTCGCCGGATCGATCGCGACGAGCGCCGCCTCGGGATCGCTCCGCCTGTCGTAGACCGAGCGCACCGCGCGTTCCGCAGCGTGCTGCATGGTCCGGTCGAGCGTGACGCGCACGACCACGCCGCCACGGTAGAGCGCGCTCGGACCGATCGCCTGCTCCAGCTCCAACCGCACCTCCTCCAGGAAGTGCGGCGCCAAGCCGCCCGGCCGCCGCTTGCGCACGCGCACGTCCGCGCGCTTCGCGCGAACGGCCTCCCGCTCGGTCAGGAAGTCGTCGCGAACCATGAAGTCCAGCACGTCGTCGCGGCGCGCGCGGGCGGCATCGGCGTCGACGGCGGGGTCGTAGGACTCGGGCGCCTGGATCATCCCGGCGAGCAGCGCCGACTGCGGGAGCGTGAGGTCCTTGACCGAATGCCCGAAGTACGTCCGCGACGCGGCTTCGACCCCGTAGGCCCCGCGCCCGAAGTAGATCGTGTTCAGGTAGTCGCTCAGGATCTCGTCTTTGGACCGCTGCCGTTCCAGCTTCAGCGCGAGCACGGCTTCCTTCGTCTTGCGCCAGACCGAACGGTCGTCGCCGACGAAGGCGTTCTTGACGTACTGCTGAGTGATCGTGCTCCCGCCCTGGACGGTGCGGCGCGCGACGAGGTTGGCGAACGCCGCGCGGAGGATCGAGGTGGGCGCGACGCCGCGGTGCTCGTAGAAGGTCCGGTCCTCGGTCGCGATCACCGCGTTGCGCAGGTCCATCGGAACGTCCGACAGCGGGACGCTCACGCGGTCGGCCCCGGCATGAATGCGCCCGATGCGCCTGCCCTGATGGTCCACCACTTCCACCGCCTGCGCGCCGGCCAGGTCCGACGGTTGCGGGATGCGCAGCAGCGCGTAGAGCGCGGCGACGAACAGCGCGAACGCAACCGACAGCAGCAGCCCGGCGAGGAGCAGGCGCCGCAGCCAGCGGCGCCTGCGGGACCGCTCGGTCACAGGAATCCCCGGGTGAGCCCGATCCGGAACAGGACGGCTGCGATGCCGATCGCGATCGCGATCGTGAAGACCGGGAGCATCGCCATCGCGTCGGCGCCGCGTCCGTCCGCGCCGGCGACCGCGCCCGGGTCGACGGCGTGCTCTGCGACGGGCGCGGGCGTCAGCAGAGCGCGCCCGCCGGCGAGCAGCACGCCGAGCACGCCGACGACGCCCGCTCCCGCGAACAGGATGCCGATTCCGTCGCCGATCGCCGGAGCGACCGCGCCCGGGTCGAAGGGCGACGGCGCGGCCGCGCCGGCCGCTTGTGCGGCGTGGTCGCCGAGCACCTCCAGCACCCGTCCCGGCAGCACGGCCGCCGCCGCGACCAGCGCGAGCATCGCGCCCGCGAGCACCGTCTGCGCGCGACCGGCCGAGGCTCGGCGGAAGCCGCGCGCGCCCGCCTGGCCGAGCCACACCAGCGCCGCTCCGAGCGGGAACGCGACCAGCCAGAACCAGGAATCCACCGCGGCGCGCGCGAACGCGCCGTCGACGATCAGGACGCCGCCTGCGATCGACGCGCCGAGCGGAGCGGCCCCGATCGTCGCCGCGCCGAGGTCGCTTCGCCCCGCGGCGGCGAGCACCGCGCCCGCGACGATTCCGGCGGCGAGCAGCACCATGCCCCAGCGGACGCTCTGCCCGCCGATCGCCGCGCCGGCGAGGAACAGCCCGGCGCTCGCGCCCAAGGCGCTGCCGGCGTGCGTGGAACGCGCCGCCCGGCGCGCGGCGAGCGCGGCCGCGACGGCGCACGCGCCGGCGGCAAGCTCGATCCAACCCGTCGTCGACCCGACCCACGCCGCGACGAAGAGCCCCTGCAGGCGCAGCGGTCCGCTTCGCACGCCGTCCAGGCCCGGGTGACCTTCGACACGCGAGCCCCACAGCCGCTCGATCACGCCGGCCCGCAGCAGCGCGCCGCCCAGCAGCAGGAACGACGCGGCGCCTGCCGGCTGGGGAGGCGTCAACATGCCGTCGGCGGACGACAGCACCAGGCCGATCCCGATCAGGACGTCGCTCGACGCCGCGACGAGCACCGCGCGGCCCACCCCCCGGTCCCCGGCCGCATACGCCCCGGTCCCCAGCGCCGCCGTGGTCGCGACCAGGCCGAGCAGCGTCACGAGCGTGTTCGTCGACAGCAGCGACAGGGCGGCGGCGGCGAGCGCGGCCGGAAGGCTCGCGTACGTCCCCGCCGCGTGCCCGCGCCGCGTCAGCGCGACGAGCACCACCATCGCGCACGCGGTCGTGAGCGCGAGCCGCCACGGATCGCCCTGAACGCCGCGCAGCGAGAACGGCTCGCGCAGGACGACGCGCGCGAAGGCGACGCCGCTCGCCGCGAGGGCGATCACCGCGGCGTCGAGCGCCACCGCGCGTTGCGTCTTCGCCTCGCGCACCGCCAGCACGGCCGCCGCGCCGAGCAGCGGCGCGAGGATCGGCGCGAGCAGGAGCAGCGTCACGCGGGCCCGCCGATCGATGCCAGGATCAGGCCGGCGCCCGCGAGCGCGACGGCGAGCCGGTCGACGACTTCCCAGCGCAGCCACGGACGCGCGAGCAGACCCAGCGCGCCGAGCCCGACGATCCCGGCCGCCCACGGCACCGCGTCACGCCACGCGCCGACGTTGGGGCCGATGAAGAGCGCGACGACGAGCCAGAGCTGCAGCACCCATGCGAGCGCCTCCAGGCGCGAGAAGGGCGTGGGAGCCTCGCTCACCGGGCCTGAGGCTCTCGTCGAGCGGCCCGTCGCCACGAGCGCCGCGACCACCGCGAGCCAGGCCGCGACGACGGCGAGCGGCCGGCCGCCCGCGAGCGCGGGCCCGTCGGTGGTGTGGAGTTCGCGCATCGCGGCGAGCCCGGTCGTCTCCGCCAGCGTCGCGGCGATCGCGAGGATCCCGATCCAGGCCAGCGTCAGCGTGTGGTCGCGTCCGGTCGCGCGCGCGGCGACTCCGGAGTCGGCGACGACCGACAAAGCAGCCGCGCGCGCGACCACCACCAGCAGAACGGCAAGGAGCGCGCTCCCGTCCACACGGCCGCTCAGCATCGCGATCGCGCCCGCGGCGGCGGCGGACCCGATGGCCAGCGTCAGGCGCGGGGACCCCATCGTGGATGGAGGCTACAGCCGCCCGGGGCGGCCCGGCCGAACCAGGGCCCTACACCGCGTGGGCGCGACCGGCCGTGTAGGAGCGGACCAGGTGGTTCCACGAGCAACCCGTGCACACCTCGACCACGTAGCACGCGTACTCGTCGAACCGCGCGTCCAGCTCGGCGAGGTCCCGGCGGCGCCGCACACGGCCGTTCTCCCGCTTCAACTCCTTGCCGTAGGCGTAGAACACGACCCGCAGATCGCGCTCGTCGCAGACGGGGCAGGGCCTCCCGACCCGCTCGCCGACCCCGTTCGCCGCGCGGAGCAGCTCGGGGTGGGCGTCGCAGACGTCGTGCTTGGCGACCGAGCCGCGTTGCAGGCTCGCCAGGAGCGCCCGGCGGGCGAGGCGGTAGTCGACCGTGGCCATGACCTGCCAATACTGCCGCACACCGCCTCCGCTGGCCAGGGGCGATATCGGGCGTTTCGGACACCTTCTGCCACCCGGGCCTCCTTGACTTGGGCGCGACGGCTCGGCATGATAGATGCGGTCGATATATCGGCTCGATATATCGACCGAGCCGGAAGGAGTTTCGCCAGGTGCTGGAGCTCGCGGTCCTCGGACTGCTCAAAGAAAAGCCGATGTACGGCTACGAGGTCAAGAAGCGCCTCGAGGAGCGGCTCGGCCATGCCTGGAAGTTCTCCTACGGCTCGGTCTACCCCACGCTCGGCAGGCTGGAGCGCGACGACGCGATCGAGGTCCAGGCCGACGAAGGCGCGAGCCGACGCAAGAAGATTTACCGGATCACGCCGGCCGGCGAGTCGATGTTCGAGACGCTGCTGGAAGAGGGCGGCTCGCACGCCACCGAGGACCGCGAGGCCTTCCTGCTGCGGCTTGCGTTCTTCCGATACACGCGGCCGGAGACCAGGCGGCGGCTGCTCGAGCGGCGGCGGTCCTACCTGCTCGACCAGCTCGAGCGCATGAAGGCCAGCCTGGTGAACCTGAAGGAACGGGTCGACAACTACTCGCTTGAGTTGATGCGCTACGGCGAGCGCGAGACCGAGCACGAGATCTCGTGGCTCGACACCCAACTGGAAGTGGAGCGGCGCGCGGACGTCAAGGCTCGCGTGCGCGCCAAGAAGAAAGCGGTCCGGAAGGCAGAGCGCTCGGTGCGTCGCACCGAGCGCGCAGCTCGCCCCCCGGCGGCGGTCGATCCCCACGCCGCCATCGAACGGGGCTAGGAGGAGACAATGTCCAACACTCGCACGGTTCGCGTCGCGATCGTCGGCGCCGGCAACTGCGCCTCCTCGCTGGTGCAAGGGGTGCGCTACTACGCGGATGCCGACCCGGCGCTCGACGTCCCCGGCTTGATGCACGTGGACCTAGGCGGCCTCCACGTTCGGGACGTGGAGTTCGTCGCGGCCTTCGACGTGGACGCCAAGAAGGTCGGACGCGACTTGGCCGAGGCGCTCGTGACCGAGCCGAACAACACGATCCGGTTTGCCGACGTGCCGCCGCTGGGCGTCGAGGTCCAGCGCGGCCCGACGCTGGACGGGCTCGGGCGCTACTACCGCGAGGTGATCGAGGAGTCCTCGCGCGAGCCGGTCGACGTGACCGCCGCGCTGCGCGAGGCGCGCGCCGACGTGCTGGTGTCCTACCTGCCGGTGGGGAGCGAAGAGGCCGCTCGGTTCTACGCCGAGGCCGCGCTCGCCGCCGGTGTCGCGTTCGTCAATTGCATGCCGGTCTTCATCGCGTCGACGCCCGCCTGGGCGCAGCGATTCCGCGACGCGCCCGTGCCGATCATCGGCGACGACATCAAGAGCCAGGTCGGCTCGACGATCGTGCACCGGACGCTTGCGAAGCTGTTCGAGGACCGCGGCGTGAAGATCGACCGCACCTACCAGCTCAACTTCGGCGGCAACATGGACTTCATGAACATGCTGGAGCGTGAGCGGCTCCTGTCGAAGAAGATCTCCAAGACGCAGGCCGTCACGTCCAACATGACCGGCGACATCGCGCGAGGCGACATCCACATCGGCCCCTCGGACCACGTGCCGTGGCTCGAGGATCGCAAGTGGGCGCACATCCGGGTCGAAGGACGCGCGTTCGGCGACGTCCCGCTGACCGCGGAGGTCAAGCTCGAGGTGTGGGACTCGCCCAACTCGGCCGGCGTCGTGATCGACGCCGTGCGTCTGGCCAAGATCGCGCTCGAGCGCAAGATCGGCGGGCCGCTCATCGGCCCGAGCGCCTACTTCATGAAGTCGCCGCCGGTGCAGTACCCCGACGACGTCGCGCACCAGATGGTCGAGGACTTCATCGTGGGCGGGGCCGAGCGCAACGGCCACGGCCACACGTCCCTGGAAGCGCTCGCGACAGAGGGCCGGTAGACGACGGACGCTCCGCCTGCGCGCGCGTCGGTCTCGACGGTCGAGCGCTACCGCGAGATCTTCTCGCGCGACGGGTTCCGGCGGTTCTTCAGCGCCCGCATCGTCTCGCAGTTCGGCGACGGCGTCTTCCAGCTCGCCGCGGTCGACATCCTGCTCTTCGACGAGCCGGGGACCAACCCGGCCGCGCGCCTGTTCCTGCTGAGTGTCTTCACGCTCATCCCGTTCAGCATGGTCTCCCCGTTCAGCGGCGTGTTCATCGATCGCTGGGAGCGGCGCCGGATCCTCGTCCGCGTGCCGCTCCTGCGCGCGGTCGTCGCGGCCCTGCTTCCCGTCGCGGCGGCGATCGGGACCGACAGCCTGTCGTTCTACCTCGTCGTGCTCGTCGTGCTGTCGGCGAACCGCTTCTTCCTCTCCACGCTCTCGGCCGTGTTGCCGCAGCTCGTCCCTGAGGACGACCTGCTCGTGGCCAACTCCGTGTCTTCGACCGGCGGGAGCGTGGCGAACGTGCTCGGGTTCACCGTGGGCGCGGTGCTCGCCAACCTGGTCGGCGGGACGCGTGCGGCGCTGCTGGCGGCGGTCGCCTTCGCGATCAGCGCGGCGACCGCGCGGCGGGTGCCCGTCCACCGCGGTCTGCTCCCGAGCCGCGCGCCGCTGCTCGACGAGGCGAAGGAGGTCCTCGCGCAGATGCTCGAAGGATTGCGAGCCGTGCGCCGCGACCACCGCGTCGCCTACGGCCTGAGCGCGATCATCGCCGTGCAGCTCCTCGTCGGCGTCATCAGCGCCGTGCTCGCGCACGCCGTGCTCGTGACGCTCGGCCTCGAAGTCGGCGCGGTGAGCGTGCTGCTGGGCGTGCTCGGCATCGGCATCGGGGTGGGCGTCGTCGTCGTGCCGTGGGCGGGGCGCTGGATCCGGCACGACTTCCTGGTCGTGATCGGCTTCGTGATCGCCGCGGCCGGAGTCTTCTCCGCCGCGGGAGGCACGGTCGCGCGGTCGCGCCTCGGCGTCGCCACGTTCGTGATCGGAATCAGCTACGCGTTCGCGAAGATCCCGGTCGACACGATCGTGCAGGAGGAGATGGCCGACGCGCTGCGCGGCCGCGCCTTCGCGGCCTACGACATGGTGTTCAACATCGCCCGCGTGACCGGCGTCGGGCTGACCGCGATCGGTTACGCTTCGTCGGCGAGCACCCCGGGCCTGATCGCGACCGTGGGCGTGCTCTACCTGGCCGCCGCCGCCGCCTTCACCGCATGGGAACGGTGGCTTCGCGGTGTCGGCTACCAGCCCCGAACGCTGGAGCTACTGCAACCCGGCGAGTACGTGACGGTTCGCGCCTACGCCGGTGGGCGCGCCGACGAAGAGCCGCGCGCGCTCGTCGTGGGCGGCCACGAACTCCCGATCGAGCAGATCGACTGGCGCGCGGTCGTGGAGGAGGGCGGGCGCCGCGCGCGGGTGTTCGTCGTGCGCGTCGAAGGCCTTCGCGTCCGCCTCGCGATCCGCGAAGGCGACGAGTTCGGCTGGGTCGTGGAGAAGGTCACCCAGCTCGGGCGCAACTAGGCCCCGGCGGCGGGGGCGCGCCCGGTTCGCCCGGCTTCGCGGCCTTCAGATGGGCCGGAAGTCCCAGGTCACGCAACGTTTCGTGGCTCAAAGGCGTTATGCAAAACGAAAGGAGCCACCGGTAGCAGCCGATTACCACCGTAGATGACGATGGACATGGGACGAGTCGTGAGTGGCATCCGGGGCAGGGTGCGGGGCTCCCGCGCACGCAAGAAGGACAAGGTCGCGTTCGTCCTGTCCGGCGGCGGGGTGCTCGGCGCGATGCAAGTCGGCCAGCTCGAAGCGCTCATCGGCGCCGGCATCGTCCCGGACCTGATCGTCGGCGCGAGCGTCGGCGCGCTGAACGGCGCGGCGATCGCGGCGCGGCCCGACATGGACGGCGTCGACTGCCTGAAGCGCACATGGCTCGGACTGAAGAGCGAAGACATCTTCCCCGGCTCTTCGGTCTCCCGCGCGCTCTCGGTGGTGCTGCGCGGCGATCACCTCTACCCCAACTCCGGCATCCGCGCGCTGATCGACAAGGTGGCGGCGCAGAACTTCGAGCAGATGCCCGTGCCGCTTTCGGTGTGCGCGGCCAACATGCGCACCGGTGAGGAGACGTGGTTCGAGCACGGCCCGATCGCGCCCGCGATCCTGGCGTCTACCGCGCTGCCCGGCCTGTTCCCCACCGTCGAGATCGACGGCGAGCGGTTCACCGACGGCGGCATCGTCAACAACGTCCCGATCTCGCGCGCGGTCGAGCTGGGCGCAACGAAGATCTACGTCTTGTATTGCGCGAGCAACGGGAGCGAGCTTCCGACCCGCGGCGCGTTCGGCGTCCTGCTCCGCGCCTTCGCTCACTCGCGCGCCGCTCGCGCGACCCTGGATTTGAAGCGCTACGCCGGCCAGGCGGACATCGAGGTCCTGCCGACCTTCGATCCCGGCACGATCCACTACAAGGACACCTCGCACGGCACGCGCCTGTACGCCGAGGCCCTGGCGCTCACCAGCGCCCACCTCGCCTCGCAGGCCGAAGCCACGGCCTGAGCCTCAGCGCAGCAGACGCATTCCAGTCGGCGGCCAGTAGCGCAGACGAACGATCCCGGCGATGTGCTCGCGATCGAAGGGCCCGCCCGTGCGGGAGTCGGTCGAGGCCCGCTTGTTGTCGCCTTCCAGCCAGAAGGTTCCGGGGGCGAGCGGCTCGGGCGCAGGGCCGACGCGCTTGACGATCTCGGCGCCGTCCCGAACCGCGACGACGATCTGGCCGGGGCGCGGCTCGCCCGCTCGGAGCGAACGCACCGCGAGGAAATCGCCGTCGCGCAGCGTGGGAAGCATCGAGTCGCCGCGCACGCGAACGGGGAACCAGGGCACGACCGGATGGTAGCCGCGGGCGAGCGAGTGATATACCTGGACCTTCGACGGGAGGGAGGAACGCTCATGACGCTCATGCAATGGCTGTCCCCATCACGAATCGTCCGCGCGCACTGCGACCTGCCCTGCGGGGTCTACGACCCGGCGCAGGCTCGCATCGAGGCCGAGTCGGTGAAGGCGTGCCAGGAGAAGCACAACGGCTCCGACGACCCGGTCTTCCAGGCGCGCGCGGTCGCGATCAAGGAGGAGCGCGCCGACATGGTCAAGCACCACCTGTGGGTGCTGTGGACCGACTACTTCAAGCCCGAGCACCTCGAGGCGCACCCGGAACTGCACACGCTGTTCTGGGAGGCGACGAAGTCGGCCGGCGCGTGCAAGAAGACCAACGACCCCGCCGAGGGCCAGAAGCTGCTCGACCTGGTCGGTCAGATCGACAAGGTCTTCTGGGACACGAAGAAGTAGGCCGCTACGAGGCCGACTTCGCCAAGCCCACGAGGTTGCCCTCCGGGTCGCGGAAGGCTGCGATCGCGACGGTCGCCGGCTCGGTCCCGACGGTCTGCGGCTCCATGACGGTCTTGCCGCCGAGCGAGGCGGCCTTGTCCAGCGTCGCCTGGAGGTCGGGCACCTCGACATAGAACGTCACGACCGGGTCGCCTTGGGACTTCCCGACGCCGCCCCCGACGCCCTTGCCGTCCACGGGCCCGAACATGCCGTAGTCCTCGTAGGTCTGAAGCTCCCAGCCGAACGCCGAACTGTAAAAGGACTGCAAGGCCGCGCCGTCGGTGCCGAGCACCTCCGCGTGCGTCACCGGCGCGCCCTTCCCCTTCGTCGGGCCGTAGTCCATCCCCGGTTGCGGCTCGGCCGCCTCTACGAGCCCGACGACGTTGCCCTGCGGGTCGGAGAACACGCCGACCGTGACTCCCTCCATGACGTGGGTCTTCGGCATCACGGTCGTGCCGCCGAGCCCGGCGATCGTCTGCAGCGACGCGTCGACGTCGGGCACCTCGACGTACCACACGACGCCGCTGGGGCCCTGCGCGGGCCCGATGCCGCCGTTGATCCCCGTGCCGCCGTTGGTGTCGACGAGCCCGTACTCCATCGGGTTGTCGTCGTTGATGCTCCAGCCGAAGAGCTTCGTGTAGAACGCGTGCAGCTCCCTCGGCATCTTCGAGTTGATTTCGAAGTGAACGACGGGATTGCCCATGGCTCCTCCTCCCCCGAGCCGCCGGTCCGGCGGGCGCCACGCGCCACTCTAGCGGCGTATCAGTCCCCGGAACCAGCCGGTCCGGCGGGCACGGTGGACCCGGGGCCGATGCCGCGCTCGCGCGCCCAGACGCCGAGCAGCTCGTACCCCTCGTCGGGGCCGTACTCGCCGTGCTCCAAGCGGTGCTCGAGCAGCATGTCGAGGGCCTCGCCGACCTGACGGCCCGGCCCGATCCCCAGGAAGGCCATGACCTCGTGCCCGTCGAGCGGCGGGCGGATGCGAGCGAGGTCCTCCTCGGCGGCAAGCCGGGCGATGCGCTCCTCGAACTGGTCCATCGCGATCTGGAGCTTGCGGGCGCGCATCTTGTTGCGCGTCGTGCAGTCCGCCCGCACGAGCCTGTTCAACCGGTCGAGCAGCGGGCCGGCGTCGCGTACGTAGCGGCGGACCGCCGAGTCCGTCCAGCCCTGGCTGAAGCCGTGGAAGCGAAGGTGCATTTCGATCAGCTCGCAACAGTCGCCGACGAAGTCGCTCGGAACGCGCAGCGCCTCGAGCCGCTCGCGCGCCATGCGCGCGCCGACTACCTCGTGGTGATGGAACGAGACGCCGTCGGGCTCGAAGCGGCGCGTCGCGGGCTTGCCGACGTCGTGGAGCAGCCCCGCCATGCGCAGCACGGTGTCGGGCTCGGGCCCGGGGTCGGTCGCGGCGATGCGATCGACGACGGCAAGCGTGTGCGCGAACACGTCCTTGTGTTGATGGATCGGATCCTGTTCGAGCTTCAGCGCGGGCAGCTCGGGCAGGAACGTCTCGCTGAGGCCGGTCTCGGTTGCCAGCAGCAGCCCACCCGACGGCCGCCGGGCGTCCAGCAGCTTCAGCAGCTCGTCGCGGATTCGCTCGGCCGAGACGATCCGCAGCCGGCCGGCCATCGCGCGCATCGCCCGCACGACGCCGTCGTCGGGCACCAGCCCGAGCTGCGCGACGAACCGCGCCGCGCGCAGCATCCGCAACGGGTCGTCGTCGAAGGAGTCCTCCGGCGCGCCCGGCGTGCGGAGCGTCTTGCCGGCGAGGTCGTTCACGCCGCCGTGCGGGTCGATGAAGGTCCGGTCGGGCAAGCGGACGGCCATCGCGTTGACGGTGAAGTCGCGGCGCGCGAGGTCGTCCTCGATCGAGCCGACGTGCTCGACCATCGGCTTGCGCGACGCGGGGTCGTAGGTTTCGGCTCGGAACGTCGTGATCTCCAGGCGGCGCCCGTCCTTCTGCACGCCGACCGTGCCGAACTTCACCCCTTGCAGCCAGGTCCCCTCGTGCCAGCCGGACAGGATCTCCAACACCTCCTCGGGCCGGGCGTCGGTGGTGAAGTCCAAGTCGTCGTGCGCCCGCCGCAGCAGCGCGTCGCGGACGCTGCCGCCGACGAGGTACAGCTCGCGTCCGGCGTCCTGAAAGCGGCGCGCCAGGTCCTCGGCCACCGGCGGCACGACGAGCAGCTCGCGCAAACGAGCAGCCATCTCGGGCGGGATCGGCATGCCACCAGGGTACCCGCGCGCGCGGGCAGGACTAGGCCAGGCCGGCTTGGCGGACGAGCACGGTGAAGTCGGCGGGGCTCGTGGCGTTCGCCATCGCCTCTTCGAACGACACGGTCCCTTCCTTGAACAGGCGCATGAGGTGCTGGTCGAAGGTCTGCATGCCGTAGTACTCGCCTTCGGCGATGACCTCCTCGATCATGTGCGTCTGGTCGGGGTTCATGATCATGTCGACCACGCGCCCGTTGGAAACGAGCACCTCGATCGCGGGGATCCGCCCCTTGCCGTCGGCGCGAACCATGAGACGCTGGCTGATCACGCCGCGAAGCGTCCCGGCGAGCGACAGGCGCGCCTGCGTCTGCTGGTGCGGCGGGAAGAAGTCGATGATGCGGTTCACGGTCTCGGTCGCGTCCAGCGTGTGCAGCGTCGAGATGACCAGGTGCCCGGTCGAGGCCGCCTGCAGCGCGGCGCGAACGGTCTCGACGTCGCGCATCTCGCCGATGAAGATCACGTCCGGGTCTTGGCGCGCCACGTACTTCAGCGCCGTGTGGAAGTCCGCGGTGTCGAGCCCGATCTCGCGCTGGTCGACGATCGCCATCTTGTCGGCGTGCACGACCTCGATCGGGTCCTCGATCGAGACGATGTGGCAGCGCCGCGTCATGTTGATGTGGTCGACCATCGCCGCGGTCGTCGTCGTCTTGCCGGATCCCGTCATCCCGGTGACCAGGACGAGCCCGCGCCGCTCCTCGGCGAGCGTGCGCACCGAGGGCGGCAGCCCGAGCGACTCGAAGGACGCCGTCCCCGTGGGCACCCGGCGGATCGCCGCGCCGAGCACGCCGCGCTGGCGGAACACGTTGACGCGGAACCGGCCCACGCCGTCCACGGTGTAGGCGAAGTCGATCTCGCTGTCGCGCTGGAAGCGCTCGATCTGGGCGTCGGAGAGCATCGAGTACACCAGCCGCTCGACGTCCTCGGCGGTGAGGGGATCGCCCTCGACCGGGAACAGGTCGCCGTCGACGCGCATGTAGGCATAGCCGCCCGAGCGGATATGAACGTCCGACGCCGTGTGCTCGGCGGCGGCGCGCAGGAGTACGTCGATCTCCACGGATCCCTTCCTGGGTGCGGCGGCCCGCACCGTCTCTGTTAGGAATCGGAGCGGCGGGGGGTCGCCTTTACTCCGCGGAGGGACCTTTCGTGTTGAAGCGTCCGCTTTCCCGAGGTCGGAGAGCCGGGACCAGCATTCGGACGGCGACTGTCACCAGGACGGCGCCGAAGACGCGCTTCAGAGCGTCCTCGCCCAAGACCTGCACCGCCAGCAGGGCGCCGGCCACGGAACCGGCCACGCCTCCGATGCCGAGCAGCGCCGCGAGCCGGCCGTCCAACTGCTTGCGCCGCGCGTTCGCCACCGTCCCGGCCGTCGCGGTGACGATGATCACGACCAGCGACGTGCCCTGCGCCACCTGCTGCTCCAACCCGAGCAGGATCACCATCACCGGGACCATCACGATGCCGCCGCCCACCCCGAGCAGGCCCGCATAGCCCCCCGCGACGAGTCCGGTGAGGACGGCGATGACGACGTCGGCCCCGCTCATCTAGACGATCAGCTTCACGCCGGCTGCGAGCGTCGCGGCGACGAAGGCGAGCCGCAGCACCCACTCGGGCGTCCTGGACAGCGCGCGCACGCCGAGCGGCGCGCCGACGATCGCGCCCGCGGCGAGCGCGGCCGCGAAACCCGCGTGGATCCCACGGTCGTCGAGCGCGTAGATGACGCCGCCGACCAGTCCGATCGGGATGATGGCCGCCAGGGAGGTCGCGTGCGCGGTGCGCTGCTCGACGCCGAGCCCGAGCACCAGGGCGGGGACGAGCACGATCCCGCCCCCGACGCCCAGCAGGCCCGAGACGAGACCGCCCACCACGCCGAAGGCGAGGGCCTTGACCACGTTCGCGCGCGACACCGATCGGGAGCCTACCCCTGGCGGTAGCATCGCCGGGTGTCGACGCGACGACTTGCCGTACCGATCCTTCTCGGGGTGGCGGCGCTCCTTCTCGCCCCCGGCGCGCGCGCGCAGGAGCCGCCCGCGCGGCTCGTCGTCGCCTCGATCAGCCCCTATACGGATGCGCGCCACCCGCTCGTCATTCGCGCGCAGGTCCGCAACGAAGGGACCGACCCGCTCACCGACGCTCGCGTCGTCGTCCAGTTGCGCGCGCCGGTCTTGACGCGCTCGGCGCTGCGCGCCGCGCTCGACTCGCCGCAGACGGGCGCGGTCGTCGCGACGTTCGTCGAGCCGGTGCCCGGCGCCGGGCCGGGCACGACCGTCCGCGTCGTGATCGAGCGCCGGCTCGATCGCGTCCTGACCGCACGCGGGATCTATCCGGCGAGCATCACCCTGGAGTACCCGGGCGGCGCGGTCGTAAGCCAGTGGGTGATCCCGTTCTTCCCGCCGAGCGAAGCGGGAAGGCTGAACGTGTCGGTCATCGTGCCGCTCGGCAAGCAGCCCGGCCTTTCCGACACGCAGCTCGCTCGGCTGACTCGCTACGCCCAGGCGATCGAGCGTCATCCCTTCGCGGCGATCACGATCGCGCCCAGTCCCGCCGTCGTGGACGAGCTTGCGGCCGGCGCCGGCGCCGAGCTTGTAGCCCTCGAGGCGATCAAGCAGGCGGTCGCAGGGCATGAAGTCGCCACCGTCCCCTACGCGCCGCTCGACGTCCGTTCCCTGACCGCGCACCGCCTGGAAAGCGAACTCCTCCGCCAGGTCGGCGTGGGCCGCTCGGTCCTTGCCGAGCACCTCGGCGTCACCGTGAACGACGGCTTCCTCGTGGCGGCCGACGGGGCGGTGGACCAGGCGAGCCTCGCGGCGCTCTCGACCCTCGGCGTCACCGGCACGCTGGTCGATCCTTCGTTGCTGGCCGACCAGCCGGCCGAGCCGTTCGAGCCCGCCTCCTTCGGCCCGAGCCGGCCGGTGGAGGTGGCGGGCGGGACGGTCGGCTTGCTGCCGGATGAGCCGCTGGCGGAGCGCATCGCCGCGGGCGGAGCCGTGTCGCTCGCCAACGCGATCGTCGCCGAGACGCTCGGCACCTGGCAGGAGCTTCCCCTCAACGCCCCCGACCGGCTGATCGTGATGACGCTGCCGTCCGCCCTGTCGGCCGGCGCGCTCGGCACGGTCCTGGGCGGCCTCGAGTCGGCGCCGTGGGTCCGGCTCGTCACCGCGTCCCGGGCCGCCGAAACGCTGCCGCCCCAAGGCGAGCCGCTTCGCCTCGTGCAGCCCGTGAAGGAGGACGCGCCCTACCTGGAGACCGTCCGGCGCGCGCGGGGCGAGATCGACGTGCTGCTCGCGGTCGTCGCCGACCCCTTCCCCGAGCAGACCGCGTTGGACCGCACGTTGCTGCTCGCGCAGGCCCAGACACCCGAGGAAGGCGAGCGGCTCGCACAGACCGTGCGTTCGCGCATCGACGAGATCCTGGACGGACTGACCATCGCCGAACGACACATCACGCTCACGTCCCGGACGGGCTCGGCGCCGCTGTCGATCAACAACGCCAACCCGTTCCCCATGCACGTCCAGGTGCGCCTTGACGGGGGACCGCGGCTCGGCTTCCCGGAAGGGGCCGCACAAGTGGTCGAGCTTCCCGCGGAGACGCTCACCACGCTTTCGATCCCGGTCGAGGCCCGGTCCACCGGGTCGTACCCGATCCGCGTCACGCTGGAGACGCCCGACGGGGAGGCGATCGTCGGGTCGGGCCGGCTGATCCTGCGATCGACCGCCGTGAGCCGCGTCGCGCTGATCTTCGTCGTCGGCGGCGGCGCATTCCTGTTGCTCGCTTCGGCGCTGCGGAGCTTCCGCGGGCGACGCTCCGCCGCGCGGGTTGACGAACAAGCCCGCTGATACGCTCGCCGCCGATGGCCGACACGCCGGTCGGGCCGCCGCCCGGAGCCGCAGACGCCGATCCGCCGCCGCCCGCCAGCGGCTCGTCGCTCACCCGCGCGACCGCGGTGATGAGCGCGGGCACCGCGGCGTCGCGACTGACCGGCTTCCTTCGTATCGCCGTCATCGCCTGGGCGATCGGGGGCACCGAGTCCAAGCTCCCCGACACCTACAACCTCGCGAACTCGCTGCCGAACATCGTCTATCAGCTCGTGCTCGGCGAGATCCTCGCCACGGTGTTCGTGCCGATCTTCGTCGAGCACATCACGACGAAAGCGCGCGAGGAGGCGACGCGGCTCGCCTCGACGATCTTCACCATGGCGGTGGTCGTCTCCGGCGCCTTCGCCGCGATCACGGTCCTCGGCGCGCCGTGGCTGATGAAGATCTACACGTTCGGAATCGACGACCCGGTCCTGCGCGCGCAGCAGGAAGCCACCGGCACCTTCTTCCTTCGCCTGTTCATGCCCCAGATGATCTTCTATGCAGCGACCGCCGTCCTGACCGGCTTGCTCAACGCTCACCGGCGCTTCGCGATCCCGATGTTCGCGCCGGTGTTCAACAACCTGATCGTCGCCGGGACCTTCGCGCTGTTCCGTTTTCGCCACGGCGACGGCATCCCGCAGCTCGCGTCGCTGTCGGACGCCGACGTCTGGCTGCTCGGCGGCGGGACGACGCTCGGCGTGATCGCGATGACGATCGCGCATTGGCCGTCGGTCGTGCGGCTGCGGCGCGGCTATCGGCTCGGCAGGATCGACTGGACGCACCCGGCCGTGCGGCGCGTGGGCGGCCTCGCGAAATACTCGTTCGGTTACGTGATCGTGAACCAGGCCGGGCTGTGGGTGATCTTCGCGCTCGCCAACGGCGCCGCGACCGCGGGCGGCGTCACCGCCTACCAGAACTCGTGGATCCTCTACCAACTGCCCTACGGGCTCTTCGCCGTGAGCATCATGACCTACCTCGTTCCCCGCGTCGCCGAGCAGCACGTCGGCGGCGACCGGGCGGCCGTGCGCGACAGCGTGTCGCTCGGGCTGCGGGCGACCGCGTTCATCGTGCTCCCCGCGGCGGCCGGCTTCGTCGCGCTCGGACGGCCGATCATCCGGCTGTTGCTCGAGCACGGCGTGTTCGGCGCCGCTTCGACCGACCTCTTCGCCGACACGTTCGTGCTGATGGTGCTGGGGCTCGGCGCCTACGCCGCCTTCCAGCAGCTCATGCGCGCCTTCTACGCGATGCAGGACACGCGCACCCCGCTTCTGGTCAACGTCGCCGCCGTCGGCGCCGAAGTCGGGTCGGCCGTCCCGCTGTTCCTCGTGCTCGACATTCCCGGGCTGGGGCTCGCGCACACGGTTTCCTACCTGACCGGCGCCACCGTCGGAGGCTTGATCCTGCGCGCGCGGCTCGGGGGCTTGGACGGCGGACGGCTGCTGCGTTCGCACCTTCGCATCGGAGCGGCGGCCGCGCTGACGGGCCTCGTCGTGCGGATCGCCGCCGACGGAATCGGCCGCGCCGTCGACGTCGCGACGCTCGGCGGCCAGGCGATCCAGGTGGGCGGTGGCGTGGCGGTGGGACTAGTAACGTATGCGTTGCTATCGCTGGCATTTCGAGTCGAAGAAGCCGCGCCGGTGCTCAGGCTGATCCGTTCGCGGCTCGGTCGCACGCGCGGTCCGGCGAAGACGTGACCTCCGAACGCGGCGGCATCATCACCGGCTGGCTCTTCCGGCTGTTGTTCCTGTTCGCGGTCGCCGGCTTGTGTCTGTTCGAAGCCGGGGCGATCATCGTGAACAAGGTGCAGACCGATTCGATCGCGATCGACGCGGCGGGCGCCGCCGCCGACGAGTACGACCGCATCGGCAGCTCGTCCAAGGCGAAGAGGGAGTGCGCGTCCGTCGCGGAGGGGCGCGGGGCGACGTGCGTTTCGCTGAAGGTCTCGGGGGGTCGCCTCACGGTCGTGGTCGTGCGCGACGCCCCGACCCTGGTCACGCACCTGATCGGGCCGCTGGAAGACCAGACCGTCGCGACCGCCGAGCACTCCGCCCCGGTGAACTGATGGCCGATCCCGCCCTGGCACCCGGCGTCGTCCTCAGCGATCGCTACACGCTGAAGAAGGAAGAGTGGAGCACGCCGCTCGGGCCCGTCTGGCTCGCCCGAGACTCGGTCCTGGACCGGGCGGTCTTCGTCCACGTCCTGTCGGCCGAGTTGCGCGGCGACCCCCGCGTCGCGCGCGCGTTCCAGCGCGCCGCGGCGTCGTGCGCGCAGATCGACCACCCCGGGCTCACGCGCGTGTTCGACATCGGCGAGAATCCCCCGTTCGTGGTGTTCGAGCACGCCGCCGGCGGCCGGCTCTCCGACCGCTTGCGCGCCGGCCCGATGCGCGAGTCCGACGCGGCCAGGGTCGTGCTCTCCGTCGCCCGCGGCCTGGAGGCGCTGCACGAGCGCGGTCTCGCGCACCTCGACATCGCGCCGGGAACCGTGCTGTTCGACGCCGAGGGGCGAGCGAAGCTGCTCACGGTCTACGGGCCCGCGGCGGAGATCTGGCCGGAGGCGCGCGCCGAGCAGCCGCCCGGCTACCGGACGCCCGAGCTGGATCCGCTGCCCGCCGAGCAGGACCGCTACGCGCTGGCCGCGCTCACGCTGCACTTGCTGACGGGGCGCGCGCCCGAGCCCGGATCGGTCAGGCCCAAACGCGGCGTCGGCTCGGGCTTCGAGTCGATCCTGCGGCGCGCGCTCGGACCCGATCCCGCGCAACGGCCGGACCCGGACGAGTTCGTCGCCGCCCTTGCGCCGCTGGCGCGCGTCGAGCTGAAGGGCTCCACGGGACCGCGCTTCAGCGCCTCGGAGTTCCGGTGGCTCATCCCGGCGATCGCGATCGTCGCGCTGGCCGCGGTCGCCGTGACCTTCGGCGTGGCGTTCGTTCGCGACCTTGCCGCCCGAAGCGAGTCCACGGCCGAGCCGACGCCAACCGAGCAGGCGACCCCCGGCCGGCCCTTGGACTTCGAGTCGGTCTCCGAGTTCGACCCGCCGCCCGGCGACGGGACGGAGAACCCGGACCAACTCGCCTACGTCACCGACGGCAAGGCGGCGACGAGCTGGCGCACGCTGGACTACGCGAGCATCACCGCTGCGCCCAAGACCGGCATCGGGTTGCTGTTCGACCTCGGCGAGGAAACGCGAATCGGCGCCGCGCGCGTGCAGGCGACGCTGGAGGGCTGGCACGCCGAGATCAGGGTCTCCAACGCCGCCGGCTCGGCGCCCGAGGACTTCGATCGAATCGCCGGGTTCCGCGCCACCTTCGACCGCGACGTCCCGCTGCCCGAGGGCACGCGCGCCCGGTACGTGCTGCTCTGGATCGATCGACTCACCGAAGGCGGCTCGGAATACCCGTACCGAGCCGAGCTCGCCGAGTTCGAACTGTTCGCCCCGTAGCCGGCGGGTCTCGCCGGTATGCTCGCCCGCACATGAGGGTGCTGCAGGCGGCCGAGCGCGACCGCGAGCGCTTCGACCACGCCGTTGCCGCGTCGCCGCTGGCCGACGTGTTGCAATCGTGGGAGTGGGGCGAGGTCAAGCGCGCGACCGGGTGGGTCCCGCAACGCCTGATCGTCGAAGACGAAGACGGAACGATCCGCGCCGCGTGCTCGGTCCTGCGCCTGGAACCGGTGCGCGGGGTCCCGCCCCTTCTGTACGCACCGCGCGGACCGGTCCTGGACTACGGCGACGACCGGGCGCTGCGGGCGCTCCTGGCTTTCATCGCGGCGCACGGCGAGGGCGCGTTCATGTTCAAGTGCGACCCGCCCGTCGTCGCCGGCGGCGAGGCCGCGCGCGCGCTTGCCCGCGCCGGGCTTCGCGGCGTTCACGCGGGCGCGTTCGGGGGGACGCAGCCGACGACCGTGATGCTGCTCGACCTCAGCGTGGGCGCCGACAAAGTCTTCGAGGGGTTCAAGCCCAAGTGGCGCTACAACGTCCGCGTGGCCGAGCGGCGCGGCGTTCGCGTCCGCGACGCCGGCCGCTCCGACCTCGACGCCTTCCATGTGCTCTACCGGGAGACGGCGGCCCGCGACGGCTTCGTCCCTCGCGGCCGCTCGTACTTCGAGACGCTGTTCGACCGGCTCGAGCCGCACGGCATGCTGCGCATGTTCCTGGCGGAGCTGGAGGGCGAGCCGGTCGCCGCCATCATCCTGATGTCGATGGGCGAGCGCGCGATCTACGTCTACGGCGCGTCCTCCGGCCGCCGCCGCGACGCGATGCCCAACCACATCCTTCAGTGGACCGCGATCAAGTGGGCGGCGGAGGCCGGCTACAGCCTCTACGACTTCCGCGGCGTCTCGCCCGTGCGCGACGGCGAGCCGGTCATCCCGCACCTCGCCGGGCTCAATCGCTTCAAGGAGGGCTTCGGCGCGCGCACCGTCGAGTACGCGGGCGAGTTCGACCTGGTCCTGCGCCCGCTGTGGTACCAGGCGTGGTTGCGCGGCGCGCCGGCGGCGATGCGCGCGCTGACGAAGCTCCGCGGGAGGAGCGCCGATGCCGGCGACTGAGGGACCCGCCGCGAGCACGTGGGTCGGCGTTTCGCGCGATGCGCTCGCGCGAAACTACGAACGAGTCGCGGCCTTCGCCGGCGTCCCGGTGTGCGCCGTCGTCAAGGCCAACGCCTACGGGCACGGGCTCGTCGAGACCGCGCGCGTGTTCGCCGGCGCGGGCGCGCCGATGCTCGCGGTGACGCGGCTCGGGGAGGCGCGGGCGCTCCGCGCCGGTGGGATCGACACGCCCGTCTTCCTGCTCGCGCCGGCCGCCGACGTTCGCGAGGCCGTCGCGCTCGCCTGCGAGGTGACGGTGTCGTCGGCGGACCAGATCGCCGCGTTGCCGGACGGCGCGCGCGCACACCTGAAGGTGGACACCGGCATGAGCCGCCTCGGCGTGCTCCCGCCCGAAGCCCTGGAGGCGGCGCGGGCGATCGCGGCGCGGGCGACGCTCGCGGCCGTCTGGACGCACCTGCCCGATGGGGCCACGGAGCGAGCCGCGCGGCGGCTCTCGACGTTCGCCGGCGTCGTGGCCGCCGTGCGCGACGCCTTCCCGGACGTGCGCGCGCACGCCCTCAACTCCGCGGGGCTGCTCGCGCACAAAGGCGCGGCGCCGGACATGGTCCGCGTGGGGACGCTGCTCTACGGCGAAAACCCGCCCGGAGCGCGCGCGGGATGGCCGCTCGCCGAGACCTTCGCATGGTTCGGGCGGGTCGCGCAGGTCAAGCGCGTGCCCGCCGGCGCGAGCGTCGGCTACGGGCCCGGCGCGACGTTGCGGCGCGCGCGGCTGGTCGCGACGATCCCGGTGGGATACGCCGACGGGCTCGCGCTGGAGATCGCCGCCAGACCGCCGCGCGCGCGCGAAATCGTGCGGCGAAGCGTGTCTTTCGCGCGCGCGCGCGGCAGAGCCGTGCAATTCGAGAACGGAACCGCCCCGATCGTCGGCCGGGTCTCGATGCAGATGGTCACGGTGGACGTGACGGACGTGCCCGGCGTCGAGGCGGGGTCCGTCGCCCGCCTGCCGGCGCGCCGGCTCGTCGTCAGCCCCCTGATCGAGCGCGTGTATCGATGAGCGAGCAGGAGCCCGAGGACCGCGCGCTCGTCGAGCGCTACGTTGCCGGCGACCGCTCGGCATTCGATGCGATCGTGGCCCGGCACGACCGGCGCGTGTACGCGGTCGCCTTGCGCATGACCGGCCGGCGCGAGGACGCCCTCGACGTGACGCAGGACGTGTTCGTCACCGCGATGCGCTCCCTGCGCACCTTCCGCGGCGACGCGCAACTGACCACCTGGCTCCACCGCGTCACGGTCAACGCATGCCTCGATCAGGCGCGCCGGGCCAAGCGCCGCCGCGGCATCCCGCTCGAGGTGCTGGGCGAGCAGCCGGCGTCCGGGCCGGGGCCGGACGAGCGGGCGGAATCCGCGTCGCGCGCCGCGGAAGTGCGGCGCGCACTCGCGCGATTGACCACGGACCATCGCGCGGTGCTCGTGCTGCACGACCTGCAGGACCTCGACTACGCGGAGGTCGCGCGCATTCTGGAAGTTCCGGTCGGAACGGTGAAGAGCAGGATCCACCGCGCGCGCGTAGAACTCGCGGGTCTGCTCGGTCATCTGCGCCGGACGGAACCGGCGGCGGCGGACGAGCCTCTAAGGGACGCGCCATGAACACCCACGACCAGCCCGAGCTGCTGTCCGCGTTCGTCGACGGCGAGTTGGACGCCGCCGCGAACGCGACCGTCGCAGAGCACGCCGCAACCTGTGCGGCGTGCGCGGCCGTTGTGGACGCGCTGCGCGCGACCGCGGGCGACCTGGCCCTGCTGGAGGACCTGGAGTGGTCGGACCTGGACGCCGCGCGCGTGCGCGGCGCTCTTCGGACGGCGGGTATGCGGCGGCCGCGGCGCTTCGGCTCGGCGATGACCGCGCTCGGCGGCGCGGCGGCCGTCCTCGTCGCCATCTTCGCCTTCGCGGGCGGGTTCGGCGGGCGTTCGGCATCGACCGGCGGCGTCTCCGACACGGCCGGCCAACCCTTGGCCGTTCCGGAATCGGCCGAGCAGAACTACAACGAGAAGACCGCGGCCGCCTTGATCGACGGCCGCACCCGGTCGGCCGCCGAGGTGGGCGTCGCAGCGAGCGGAGACTCGGCCTTCACGAGCGGACCAGGCGCGCCGAGCGACGACGCCACGGCCGAGGACTGCCGCACCGAGATCGGTAAGCCCGAAGCCACCGAGCGCACGATCCTTGCGCGCTTCAAGGGCACGCCCGCGTACTTCTTCGTCTACACCGAGGACGATCATCGCGAGCTTTGGGTGGTGTCGCGGACGGACTGCACGGTCCTGTACTTCGCCCAAGCCGATCGCTGAGCCCGGCCCGCGGAAGAACCCCGGGCACGAGCGCGTTAGGATTCCCCGACTGCTCCGTTCGTCGAGCGTGGCGAGGGAACCGCATGGCAGAGAAGGTCATCATCATCGGCTCCGGGCCGGCCGGACTCACCGCCGCGCTCTACGCGGCGCGCGGGAACCTCGAGCCGCTCGTTATCGAGGGAGCCGCGCCCTACGGCCAGCTCATGCTCACCACGGACGTCGAGAACTACCCGGGCTTCCCCGACGGGATCCTCGGCCCCGAGCTGATGCAGCAGTTCCGCGCGCAAGCCGGTCGCTTCGGCGCGCGGTTCGTCACCGCCGACGCGAGCGCGGTGGACTTCAGCCGCCGTCCCTTCGCCGTCTCGGTCGGCGAGGACGCCTACGAGGGCGACGCGGTCATCGTCTCCACGGGCGCGACGGCGCGCATGCTCGACGTGCCCGGCGAGCGCGAGCTGCTGGGGCGCGGCGTCTCCACCTGCGCGACGTGCGACGGCTTCTTCTTCCGCGGCAAGGAGCTGGTGGTCGTGGGCGGCGGCGACTCGGCAATGGAAGAAGCCGGCTTCCTGACCAAGTTCGCGACCAAGGTCACGATCATCCACCGGCGCGAGGAGTTTCGCGCCTCGAAGATCATGCAGCAGCGGGCACTCGACAACGACAAGATCGAGGTCGTCTGGAACACGGTCGTCGAGGAGGTGCTGGGCACCGACGGGGGCGCGGTCACCGGGCTGCGCCTGAAGAACGTCGTCGACGGCTCCGAGAGCACGTTTGGCACCGACGGGTTGTTCATCGCGATCGGCCACGACCCGACCACGTCGCTGTTCAAAGGGCAGCTCACGCTCGACGACAACGGCTACGTCGTGGTGGACCACCCGCGCACGGCGACGTCGGTCGACGGAGTGTTCGCGTGCGGCGACGTCGTGGACCACATCTATCGCCAGGCGGTCACGGCCGCCGGGACCGGGTGCGCAGCCGCCATCGACGCCGAGCGCTGGCTCGAGGCGCAGCACTCCTAGGCGGCGCCTCTAGCCGGGCGTTCGCCGCTGCTCGTCATCGGCCGGCCGTTGCCGTGACGGCGGCGGATAGCGCCGCACGATCCAGTCGCTGGTCGCGACCGCCGTCGCCATCGCGACGACGCCGGCGACGATCGAGACCAGGCCGCCGGCCGCGACCGGCACCTCGTCGTAGCCGAGCGCCCCGGTGATGCCGAGCGTGATGAACGAGTAGACGAAGAACGCCGTAAAGCCGGACGTCAGCGCGGCGATGTAGCGCAAGTAGGCGGGCACGAGCGCATCGTACCCGCCACCGCCTCACCGGCCGCGCGGGTCGCGCGCCCGCCACCGGCCGTGCCACAATCGGAGGTCCCGACGACCCTGGGAGCCCGCATGAAAATCGAGCGTATCGACGCTTGGATCTGCCACTTCCCCTGGCCCGAACCGTTCTCGCCCGCCTGGGTGCCCGGCCTGGCCAGCCCCGCCAACTCCTGCGTCATCTACCGCCTCACGACCGACGACGGCCTGGAGGGCTACACCGCGTTCGCCGCGTTCGCCGACGAGGCGAAGGGCCCGGTCAACCTCATGCGCGCCTTCCTCATCGGCCGGGACCCGACGCGCTACGCGGAGCTTCGCCCGATCATCGAGGCGGCCGTGCGCGTGCTCGGCTTGAAGGTGTGGTTCATCGAAGCGGCGGTCCTGGATCTCGCGGCGAAGGCGGCCGGGCTTCCGCTCTACCGCTTCCTGGGCGGCACGCGCGAGTCCGTTCCCGCCTACGCTTCGTTCGGCGAGGTTCGCGAGCCGAAGCGCCGGGCCGACGACGCGATCGCCGCGCGCGAGGCCGGCTTCCGCGCCGTCAAGCTTCGCCCTCGCCACCAGACCTTCGCCGAGGACGTCGAGGAGGTCCGCACCGTTCGCGCGGCAGTGGGCGACGGGCTCGGCATCGCCTGCGACGCCAACCAGGGCTGGCGCGTGGACGTGTTCGCAACGGACGCGCCTCGCTGGGACTTCAAGCGCGCGCTCGCCACGGCGAAGGCCTACGAGGAGTTCGACGTGCTCTGGCTGGAGGAGCCGCTCGACCAGTTCGACTTCGAGGGATACCGCGCGCTTCGCGCGCAGACGACCACGCCGATCGCCGCCGGCGAGCTGGCCGGCGACCTCTGGCCGATTCGCGAGCTGATCGAGCGCCGCTGCGTCGACATCGTCCAGCCCGATGCGATGTTCACCGGCGGCATCACCGGCGCCGTGCAGCTCGCGCGGGCGGCGCAGCTCGCCGGGATCGGCTTCACGCCGCACACCTGGTCGGGCAACGGCATCGGCATGGTCGCGAACCTCCACGTGCTCGGCGCGGCGGGCGGCGCGTGGCTCGAGTACCCGTACGACCCGCCCTCGTTCGTCCCCGAGGTCCGCGACGCGATGCTCGCCGAGACGATCCGCATCGGGCCGGACGGCACGGTGGCGCTTCCGCAAGGGCCCGGACTCGGCATCGAGCTGGACGTCGAGGCGATCGCGGCGCACGGGGAGGCGATCTAGTGGCAGACCCGCGGGACGACCTGACCCGCGACGAGGCCCGTGAGCGGGCCCGGCTCCTCACCGGCGTCACCTACGAGATCGCGCTCGACCTCAGCGGCGGCGGCGACCGCTTCGCCTCCCGCACGCTCGTGCGCTTCGACTGCGCCGAGCCCGGCGCGAGCACCTTCATCGACCTCACCGGCGCGCGCGACGTGACGGCGGAGCTGAACGGCGAGCGGCTCGGCCCGGAGGCGATCGGCGAGCATCGCATCGCGCTCCGGGATCTCCGCGCCTCCAACGAGCTGCGCCTCACCGCGGCGATGCCCTACTCGCGGGTCGGCACCGGCATGCACCGCTTCACCGACCCCGTCGACGGAAGCGTCTACTGCTACACCGACTTCGAAGAGGCGCACGCGCACGAGGTCTACGCGTGCTTCGACCAACCCGACGTCAAGGGGCGCTTCACGTTCGACGTCACCGTCCCCGACGGATGGGTGGTCGTGTCCAACACCGCGCCGCAGTCGAGCAAGGCGAACCGCTGGGTCTTCGGCCGGACCCCGATTCTTCCCACGTACGTCACCGCGGTGTGCGCCGGTCCCTTCCACGGCGTCCACGACGACTACGACGGCATTCCGCTGGGCGTGTGGTGCCGCCGGTCGCTGGCGCAGCACCTGGATGCGGAGAACATGTTCGCGGTGACCAAGCAAGGGCTCGAGTACTTTCAGCGCACGTTCGGCTACGCCTACCCGTTCGACACCTACGACCAGGTCTTCGTCCCGGAGTTCAACGCCGGCGCGATGGAGAACGCGGGTTGCGTCACCTTCGCCGAGTCGATGATCTTCCGCGGGCGCGTGACGCGCGCAGCCGTCGAGTCGCGCGCGATCGTGATCATGCACGAGATGGCGCACATGTGGTTCGGCGACCTGGTCACCATGCGGTGGTGGGACGACCTGTGGCTCAACGAGTCCTTCGCCGAGTTCCTCGGCTTCGACGCCTGCTCGCGCGCCACCGAGTTCGCCGACGCGTGGACCACCTTCGCCAACACGCGCAAGATCGCGGCCGTCGCCCAGGACCAGATGCCGACCACGCACCCGATCGTCGGCGACGTGCCGAGCGTGCGCCAGGCGCACATGAACTTCGACATGATCAGCTACGCCAAGGGCGCCGCGGTGCTGCGCCAGCTCGCGGCGCTCATCGGCGAGGACGGGTTCCTCGCCGGCATCCGCGCCTACTTCGCCGCGCACGAGTGGAGCAACGCGGACCTCGAGGCCTTCCTCGGATCGCTGAGCCGCGCGTCGGGGCGCGACCTGGACGGCTGGGCGAAAGAGTGGCTCCAGGAAGCGGGTGTCAACACCATCTCGGCCGAGGCCGAGACGGAGGGCGACGTCTTCACCTCCTTCGCGCTGCTGCAAGCGGCCCGGCCGGAGCAACCCACGCTGCGCACGCACTCGCTGGCGCTCGGCCTCTACGACCTGCACGACGGCCGGCTCGCGCTTCGCGAGCGGGTCCCCGTCGAAGTATCCGCCGAGCGTACGGAGGTCCCCGCGCTGCTCGGCCGTCCCGTGCCCGACGTCCTGGTGATCAACGACGGCGACCTGACCTACGCGAAGATTCGCCTGGACGAGCGGACCGTGGCCACGCTGCGCGACCACCTGGCCGGCCTGCCGGACGCGCTCACACGAACCCTCTGCTGGTCCGCCGCGACCGACCAGGTTCGCGACGCGGAGCTGCCCGCTCGATCGCTCGTGGACCTGCTGCTCGGCAACGTCCACGCCGAAACCGATCCCGGGCTCGTGACGCGGCTCACCCGCGCGGTGGCGACCGCCGTCGTCGTCTACGGGGCGCCGTCCAACCGGGACGCCGCGTTGCGCCGGATCGCCGACCGCGCGCGCGCCGAGCTCGGGACGCAACCGGACGGCAGCGACCTGCAGCTCGCGTGGGCGCACGCGCTCATCCTGACCGCGCGAAGCGACGAGCACCTCGGGTTCCTGCGCGCCGTGCTCGACGGGACGGAGGTCGTCGACGGGCTGGCGGTCGACACGACGCTGCGCTGGGCGATCGTGTCGAGACTCGCGCAGTCCGGGGCGGCGGGCTCCGAGGTCATCGACGCGGAGCTCGAGCGCGATCCGACCGACCAGGGCGCGCGAGCGGCGATCGCCGCGCGCGCCTCCCGCCCGGCGCCAGAGGCGAAGGCCCAAGCCTGGGCCGTCGTCATGGACTCCTCCGCCACGCGCCGCGAGCGCCTTGCCGCTATGAGCTCCTTCGGCCCCTACGAGCAGGCGGACCTCGTCCAGCCCTACGTCGAGCGCTACTTCGAGGCGCTCGAACGGATGTGGCAGCAGGAGCCGGTGGAAGTCTCGTCCTCGTTCGCGGGCACGATGTACCCCAGCGCGTGCGCTTCCGCCGGCTTGATCGACCGCACGACGGCCTACCTCGCCGAGCATCCCACGCTGGCCCCGCCGCTCCGGCGCGCCCTGATCGAGCAGCAAGACCAGGCCGAGCGCCTGCTGCGAGGCCGCGCCCTGGACGCGGCCTCGGAATAGCCGGCCCCGATCCCGCGTTTGGACGGGAAGCCTCCCGGGGTACTCTGAGGGGCACGAAACGAACGACCGGAGGATTGGACCGATGGGTGCAGCAACCGTGGCGATCAACGATTCCGATTTCGAGCAGAGCGTCCTGCAGAACGACAAGCCCGTCCTGATCGACTTCTGGGCCGACTGGTGCGGCCCGTGCCACATGGTCGCGCCGGTCATCGAGGAGATCGCAACCGAGAACGCCGAGAAGCTCGTCGTCGGCAAGATCGACGTGGACGCCAACCCCGAGGTCTCCCGGCGGTACGGAATCCTCAGCATCCCGTCGATGGTGCTGTTCGTGGACGGAGTCGAGAAGGTGCGCATCGTCGGCGCTCGGGGGAAGGCGCAGATCCTGTCCGAGCTGCAGCCGTACCTCTGATCTCGGCGAAGCCCGCGACTGGCGCACGCCGCTCGCGGCGTGCCAATACTTAGGACGTCCATGGAGCTGATCCGGCACGGCGATCGCGGCGATCGCGTCGCCGACGTCCAGACCCGGCTCGCGGCGCTCGGCTACGGCATCCCCGCCTCGGAGCGCGACGGGCGCTTCGGCGACGGCACGAAGGACGCCGTCGTGGTCTTCCAGCGCGGGCGCGGCATCCGCGTGGACGGCATCGTCGGCCCGGAGACCTGGCACGAGCTGGTCGACGCGTCCTGGAAGCTCGGCGATCGCGTGCTGTACCTGCGTTCGCCCAACCTGCGCGGCGACGACGTTCGCGACCTGCAGGACCGCCTGACGACGCTCGGCTTCGACGTGTGGCGCACCGACGGCATCTTCGGACCGCGAACGGCGGGGGGCGTCAAGGACTTCCAGCGCAACTACGGCTTGCCCGACGACGGCATCGTGGCGGACACCACCTTCCGCGCGCTGCTCTCGCTTCCCCGCATGACCGGCGACACGCCGTCGACGCTCGTGCGGGAACGCGAGGAGCTGCGCGACCGGCCCGGCGCGGTCACCGGGATGAAGATCGTCCTCGATCCCGCTCACGGAGGAGATGACGCGGGCGCAACCGGGCCGGGCGGGGTGCGCGAAGCGGACCTGTGCTTCCACCTGGTCCGCAAGGTCGAGGCCTTGCTGGCCGCCTCGGGCGCTCACGTCTACCTCACGCGCCCGACGCACGACGCGCCCGAGGACTCCGAGCGGGCCGCCCTTGCCAACATCCTGGAGGCGGACCTGTACCTGGCCCTGCACACCGGCGGCCACGACGAGATCGCCTCAGACCGCCCGCCCAAAGGCGCCGCCGCATACTTCTTCGGGCACGAGCGCTATCGATCGGAGACCGGCGCCCACCTCGCGGCCCTGTTGCTGGACGAGCTCGGCCGGCTCGGCCTCGCCGACGCGGGCGTCCACGCCCGCACCTTCCGCGTCCTGCGCGAGACGCGGATGACCGCGGTCCTGCTGGAGACCGGCGTGCTCGCCGATCCCGACGACGAGCACCGCCTCACCGATCTCTCCTTCCAGGATCGCCTAGCCCGAGCAGTCGCCGAAGCCGTGCTCCGCTTCGCCCGCGAGCCCGTCACGGGCTGACCGCGGCCGCTGGCGCGGAGACGTGGCTACGGCGTCCGAGGCGGACGCGGCGTATAGGTTGGTGTGCTCTGTGGCGCATTCCAATCCTGGACGTCCCTTTCGTCCATTGTCTGGGGCCCCGGCCAGTCCGGATCGACGGGCACATGTACGATGGAGCGCGAACCAACGGGGCGGTCAAGTTCATAGGTGTGATCCTCGAAATTCAGCGCCGCCGCGCAGCCAATCCCCTCGGGAAAGACCAGCTCATAGATCAACGCCGCCACGACGATCTTGCCTTCCTGGCTCTCATCCACATCGAGCCGTCCGAACTCCGTGCACCCCGCGTGCACGAGGACGCGGATCGTGTGATTCTTCGGCTTCGCTTCGAGCAAGCCCCAAGGTGCGCTGAAAAGCTCGCCTCGCATGGGTTGTGGTTGTTTGTCCCCGGTGCATCCGGCTGCGAGGATCAGGAGCAGACCGGTAGCTAGTGTGTTCCGGAAAGGCCTCATCGTGCGGCTTCTGCCTCCCAAGTGCTACGGTGTTCCGGCTGGCTTGTATTGAATGCTTACGGGTACGCGCCTATGAATGTGCCTGAGTCGTGTCCCTCGAGTGTCCGTTCTCGGTCACTGCCTCCAGAGTAAAACGCGCACATGGTGTGGAAGTCCATCCGGTCTCCCGGGGAGCATGTGTCCGGGTCGCTCATTTGGAAGTGAAGATCCATCCCAACGGCATGCCCCCATTCGTGGGCCATGTTCCCCCATAGATCAAGGCCACAGCCACCGAGTGCGCACCCGAAGAGTCCTCCGTCCGGGGTGTCTCCGGTACCGGTATTCCAGTTGGTCTCGGAGCTGTCGATCGTGATTTGGATGTTGCTCAACTGTAGCGTACCGGTGAAGAGGCAAATTACGGTATGGGCGATGGTGTTGCCCGGCCCATCGATGTAGCCGTAGCGTACGCTATTCTTGCCCGCCGCCGGGCAGCCCTGCTGCGGATCAGCGATGTCATAGTCCGCGTAGTCCCCGCCGCTGATCTTCACCCACTGCATTGGTGTGCCTACACTGTTCCACTGGTTGACCCCGTCCTTCACCCGGGCCCGCCAGCCGCCGCTTGTAGGCACGCTGTTGGTGAATTTCCATTCCTGGGTCTTGCTTGAGCCGTTCTGGTTCTTCCACTTGTAGGCGTAGTACGTTGAGCTCGAATGAGCCTGACTCGGGAGTGCGCCTGAGGCGAGCAGCGCCAGGAGAGCGGTTGTGACACCGAGGAAGCGCTTCATGGCTGCCCACCCTTGACGCACGAGCCTTCGCTGCTCTTTACCCAAGTGTCACCGTTCTTCACGAAATCAACGGTGATCACTGAGCGTCCTCCTTCGAGCTTCTCGAACTGAACGAACTCGTCCGTGGCGTGAGTGCGCACGAAGTCGCTCTCTTTCAGATCGGGTCGGACGTCACGGATCCAGGTCCTGAGCGCCTCGTCAGCGGTTCGGTTTCCTGGTCGGGAATTGTTCTCAGACGCCACAATTCTTCCGATGACGAGCTTGCTGGCTCCGTCACATTGGCCGATGATCGCCCTTGTTGCTGGTACGTAGGGCTGGTCGGCAGTGGCGATTGTGTACCCAGCCCCGCCGAGCAGTATGAGTGCTCCGGCGAGGACGGTGTATCGGAATTTGTTCACTGGGATTCTACCCCCTGTGCCATGAGTGGGTCATGGCGTCCCCCCTGCTAGCAGCAGGTCCGTCATTAGTGGCAGTGCTGTCATGCGGCGGGAGCGAGAAGCTGCTCCGCCTGTTGCTTTCCTTCGGTGATCCGGTCGCAAGCATCTGCGACCGTTGACCAAACTCGGGCACGCAGCGTTGCCTTTCGGTACCCGATAAACTGGGCCTCCACTGTCGCCGCGTTGCACGAGGTAGTCCATGAACCACATGTGTCTCACCTCTTGATAGCGGTCGCAGATATCGACGTACATTGTTACGGTCTGGTCCGTGGCGCTCACGTCCCCGCATCTGCTGTCGCTAACTTGGCCCTCGAGGCAAACGCGGACGCCGACACCGAGCTGCTGCGCCACCAAGTCGTGTCGCGGCCAGTTGACCGGACGATGCGGGCAACAGACGCGAGGAGTGGCGTAGGAGTTGGGGATGTTGAACCGCACGGCGTCGGAGTTGGACGGCTCAGAGGCCCACAAACGTATTCGTCCCGGTCGCATTCACGCTCTGCAGTGGATCGCCCATCTTCGCTTTCGTCCCGGTCCAGTAGTCACAATGCCCGGCGGTCGTTCCCTTGAAGTTGACTGCGTCCGTGGCCATCGTGAACCCTGTTGTGCACTTTGACACGTACCCACTTGTGCCACAGAGGCTGTCCGGACAGGTCTTGACGAAGAGACCGCCTTCGTAGTTGGGATAGTCTCTACGCGAGCTATGCACGGGTTCGGCGTCGAAGCCGGATGTGACCAGGAACGCAGCAGCCGGGACTCCGGCCTCCAGGATCGAGGGTATGAGCCGAGGATCCAGCGAGTCGACCCGCCCGGTGACCTTGTTCATGACAACGTCGACACCGATCGCGGATTCGATCGAGCGGGCTTGAACGAGGGGGACGATCACCGCCATGAACTGGTCGAGCTGCAGTTTGGAGTACGTGGCTGGCGTGACGATGTAGCGGTCGCTACCGCCGAGCATCAATCCGACTGCCTGATGATCAGCGGGAGAGGCGTCCACGATACTGATGCCCCATCGGCTGGGCGATGCAGTTCGGTCGATCCACTTGCCGACGTACCGCGACCCGAAGGCCGCCTGCAGTTGCGGTTCCAACTCTGACCCGGACTCCCCTCCGGGGAGATCGTTCGCGTCGTCGTGGTAGTTCTCGCAGTAGTAGGGGATGTCCGTTCGGTAGTCGAAGGGGTCGGGACCGCACTCGGGGCTGCCCTCCCGCCAAACGCTGACGCCGTTACCGTCGTCCTCCTCTGAGGCGGGCAGAGCAGGGGGCGACTCGGACTCGGTCACAGCCGTACTTACGTGAAGGGTCTGCTTCTCCCTCGCTGCGGCCACCTTGGGCGACGACGTCGCCCCTTCCGCCCGAATGGGAAGCGCGATCAGGGCGATCGCGGCGACCGCCAGCATTGCGCCGGCCGCTCGCGGCCTGGGCATTGGGATCTCGTCGCGCATCTGCTGCGTTCCTTTCTTTCGAAGCGCTTCGCGCTGCCTGCGGCGGGTCCACCCGGTCGAGGGGATGCCCCTTCGGTGGATCGGGCCAGGGGAGGCGCCGACCCACCGGAGGGGACCCCTTTGTGCCCACCCGTGAAATCGGGGAACCAATCGGTGCGCGAATGTCGCGGCGATGGAGCCGTTACGGCCGCCGAAGCCACCTTCCGCTATCCGATTTTGGTATGTCCGAGAGCATACCGGACGGCGGTCCCATGTCAACCCGAGAGCGGATATTTCCGAAGAGAATTTTCGCCGGCTGCTCTGCGCCTACTTCAGCGGGGCGCGGCGGCGGGCTCGGGCGAGAAGATCGACTCGAGGAACTGCTCGACCGCCGCCTCCACGTTCTTGGACAGTTGGGCTATGGAGCCGAGGTCGAGACGGTATAGCGGATAGCGGGGATGCTCGCGTTTGACGCGGAAGCCGATCGCCTCAAGGAAGGCGCCCGGCAGGATGCATTGCTCGTGCGCCCATTCCCGGTCGCCGTAGCATTCGACTGCGCGCTTCCCGCGCAGCTTGGCCTCCTTCAACACCGCGTGCACCAGCGCCTTGCCTACGCCCTGGCCCCAGGCCTCGGGGAGCACCCGAAGCGTGGCCAGGAACAGCGCGTCGCGTGAGATGCGCAGCGGAAACACGTCGGCGCCCAGGAAGACGTCGGCCGTCCCGCACATCGCGAAGCCCATCGGCTGCCCGTCGACGTACAGGATCTTGCCGGCCGTGCCCGCGACCAGCGACGTCTCGGAGATCCAGGCCTCCTTTTCGAAGTCCGCGTCGTGCTCGCCGAGCGTCAGCGCGCGGTCGGCCGGTGCGTACTCCCAGAAGACGCAACCCCGGCACGGCCGGGGAATGTCGTCGACGTTGGTGTGGGTAAGGTCACGGATCTGCCTGGCCATTCACCGACCTCGGGCCCCGGGCGCGCGCTTGGCGAACAGCACGACAAACAGACCGAGCGCGGCGCCCAGGAGCGTTGCGATGGCCCCGCGCCGCACTTCGCTGCCGCCGGCGCTCACCCGCCGAGCGCCTTCTTGATCCCGCGCGTCGCCTGCCGCGTGCGGTGCTCGTTCTCGATGAGCGCGAAGCGCACGTACTCGTCGCCCTCGCGCCCGAATCCGATCCCAGGCGACACCGCGACCTTGGCTTCGCGCAACAAGAACTTCGCAAACTCCAGCGACCCCATCGCGCGATGCTCCTCGGGAATGCGCGCCCAGACGAACATCGTCGCCTTCGGGGCCGGGACCGCCCACCCGGCGCGCGCGAGCCCGTCGATCAGCACGTCGCGCCGCTCGCGATAGAGGTCCCGAAACACCTTCGTCTCGGCCTCGCACTCGTTCAGCGCGATGATCGCCGCGATCTGGATCGGCTGGAACACTCCGTAGTCCAGGTAGGTCTTCAGCTTGTTGAGCGCGCCGATCATCTCGGCGTTGCCCACGACGAAGGCGATCCGCCAGCCCGCCATCGAGAACGACTTCGACATCGAGTAGATCTCCACGCCGACGTCTTTCGCCCCGGGAGTTTGCAGGAAGCTCGGCGCGCGATAGCCGTCGAAGCAAAGGTCCGCGTAGGCGAAGTCGTGGATGACGAACACGCCGTGTTCCTTGGCGAAGGCGACGAGCTGCTCGAAGAAGGTTGCCTCGACGCACTGCGTCGTCGGGTTGTGCGGGAAGCTCGTGATGACGACACGCGGGCGCGGCCACGTGCTCTCGAAGGCGGTCGTCAGGTTGTGGAAGAAGTCGGCGTCGGGCCCGAGCGGCACCGATCGCACGTCCGCGCCCGCCAGGGCGACCGAGAACGTGTGGATCGGGTAGGTCGGCTCGGGCACCAAGCAGGAGTCCCCCGGGCCGACGAGCGTCCAGGCCATGTGGCTGATCGCTTCCTTGGCCCCCATGGTCGACATCGCCTCAGTCTCGGGGTCGAGCGCGACGCCGTAATGGCGCTCGTACCAATCGACGATCGCCTTGCGCAGCTTCGGGATCCCGCGGCTGGTCGAGTAGCGATGGTTTCGCGGGTTCAGCGCCGCCTCGCGCAGCTTCTCCACGATCGGCGTCGGCGTCGGCGGGTCGGGGTTGCCCATCCCCAGGTCGATGATGTCCTCGCCGGCGCGGCGGGCGGCCGCGCGCGCCTCGGTCACGACGCTCAGCACGTACGGCGGCAGTCGATCGATCCGGCGGAAGTCCATCAGTCGGCCCGCTCTCCCTCGATGATCCTCACGATGCGATCGAGGTCGTCGAAGTCGGCGTACTCGATCACGACTCGGCCGCGGCCGCGGCCCCCCTCCACCCGCACGCGCGTGGCAAGGATATCCGACAGCAACATCTCGGCTTCCAGAATTCCGGCGGCGGGCGTCGCGGTCGCTCGCACGCGAGTCGCCTTGGCGCGCTCGCTGACCTCGCCCTGCGCGGCCATCCGGCCGACCAGCTCCTCGGTCTGGCGAACGTTCATGCCTTCGGCGACGATGCGGACCGCCGCGCGCTCCTGCGCATCGGGGTCGGCGATCGCCGCCAGCGCCCGCCCGTGCGCGGCCGACAGCGCTCCCGAAACGATCCGCTGCTGGACGCTCGGCGCAAGGTTCAGCAGCCGCAGCGCGTTCGTCACCGCGGCACGGCTCTTGCCGACACGGCGCGCGATCTCCTCGTGCGTGACGCTGAGGTCGTCGACGAGCTGACGGTAGGCGGCCGCCTCCTCCAGCGGGTTCAGCTCCACGCGCTGGATGTTCTCGACGAGCGCGTCGAGCAGCATCGCGTCGTCTTCGGCGTCGCGGATGACCGCCGGAATCTGCGTCAGTCCCGCGCGCCTTGCCGCGCGGACGCGGCGCTCGCCGGCGATCAGCTCGAACCCGGCGTCGGACCGCCGCACGATCACGGGCTGCAGCACGCCAACCGAACGAATGGAGGACGCCAGCTCCTCCAGGGCCTCGTCCTCGAAGCGGGCTCGCGGCTGCCTCGGGTTCGGCCTGATCTCCGCGACCGCGATCTCGCTCAGGCGCGGGCCCGCGGCGCGCTGCTCGGGCAGCAGCGCCGAGAGTCCTCTGCCCAACCCGCCGGGTGTCTCACTCATGGTCGCTCTCCTTGGTCGTCGGGGCCGGCGGTCCTCGCCAGCCGGCGTCGCGCGCGACGTGCGGCGCGATCGTTGGGAAGCGTTCGAGCAGCTCTCGCGCAAGGACCCGATAGGCGGTCGCGCCGCGGGAGCCCGATGCGTAGGAGATGATCGGCTTGCCGAAGCCGGGGGCCTCCGACAGCCGCACGCTGCGCGGGATGACGCTGCGGAAGACTCGATCGCCGAAGTGCGAGCGCACCTCCGCCGCGACTTGATCGGCCAGCTTCGTCCGGGCGTCGAACATCGTGAGCACGACGCCGCCCACCTCCAGGCGCGGGTTCAACCCCTCACGTACCAGCTCCAGCGTTCGCACGAGCTGGCCGAGACCTTCCAGCGCGTAGTACTCGCATTGGATCGGCACGATCGCCTGGTCGGCCGCCGCGAGCCCGTTGATCGTCAGCAAACCCAGCGAGGGCGGCGAGTCGACCAGCACGACGTCGAAATCCGCGCGCGCGCCGGCGAGGGCCTGCCGGAGCTTCGTTTCGCGCGCGAACGCGCTCACCAGCTCGACCTCGGCGCCCGCCAAATCGATGGTGGACGGACACACCGACAGCCCCGGCACCTCGGTGGCGCAGATGGCCTCCCCCATCGGCGTGCCCATCAGGACTTCGTAGGTGCCGACCTTCACCGCGCTGCGGTCGATGCCCGCGCCGGTGCTCGCGTTGCCCTGCGGGTCGATGTCGACGAGCAGCGCGCGCGCGCCGGCCTCCGCCAGGCACGCGCCGAGGTTTACCGCCGTGGTCGTCTTGCCCACGCCGCCCTTCTGGTTGGTCAGCGTGAAGACCGGCGCCGCGAACCCAGTCTGTTCCATCTAATCTCCTGGCAGAACATCCCACTACTGGGAGCGGATGGAAAATCCCTCCTCAGTCGCCGCGCGCAATGATAAGGAGTAGCCCCGGCGAGTCAACATCGGCTCGACTGACGTCGACGACCTCACCGCCTTGCGCTTCGATCGCGGAGCCTACCGCAATGAGCGCGTGTCCTCCAGGACGCAGGAGTCTCGTGAGCAGGGAAGATGCCGCAGCCGGATCGGCGAGTGCTCGCGCCGCCGCGACGTCGAACCGCTCCTTCAGCGATTCCGCCTTCGTAGAAGCAACCTCGACGTTTCCAAGGCCGAGCCGATCTCGCTCCATGGCCAGGAAACCCGCTCGCCTCGCCGTCGGCTCCAGGAGCACGAACGAGGTGTCCGGGTAGCAACAAGCCAGGGGCACGCCCGGGAAACCGGCACCCGAGCCGACATCCACCCATCGCTCCCCAGGCTGTGGAGAATGGGCAAGCGCGAAGAGCAGGGAATCTGCCGTGTGACGTTCCAACACGTGCCCTCGGTCACCCTCGGATACCAGGCTGAACCGCGCGGCGGCCTCTTCGACCGCGAGAGCGTGAGAAATCAGGCGGGACAGCTCGCTCGCCGGCAGGCCCAGCTCGCGGAGGAGGCGCGCGATCGCGCGCAATGGAGCCGCCGTCCGCTCGTCCCCTTCAGGGGGTTTCACGTGGAACTCCAGCGTTAGCTCGGGGAGACGACCACTCGCCGGTCCGGATCGTCTCCTTCGCTGCTGGTCCGAACTCCGGGGAAGTCCGCGAGCACCTGGTGGACGATCCGGCGGTCGAAGGCGCTCATCGGCTCCATCCTCGCTGCCCGGCCCTCGTCGACCACTTGCTGCGCCGTCGCGCGCGCGCGCTCCTCGAGCCGCTCGCGGAGCCGCGCTCGATACCCGCCGATGTCCAGGATGAGCCGCACCCGCGACCCGGACGCGTGCTGGACCGCCGAGCGCGTGAGGTCCTGGATGGCGTCGAGCGTCGCGCCGCCGCGGCCTATCAACACGGCGAGGTCTGGCCCGCCGATGTTCAGCAGGATCGTGTCGTCCTCCGCGAACGAGGCCTCGGCCTCGCCGTCCATGTCCAGGATGTCGAGCAACCCGTTCAGGAAGTCCTCCGCCGCATCCGCCTGGTCGTTCAAGAGCGTGTCTTCGTCGGGCTCGACCCCCGCCGACTCCGCGCTCTGCGCGGCGTTCTCCTCGATCTCGCTCATCGCTTCTTGCGCCTCTTCTTCTTCTTGGATCGCGGGTGAGGCCTGGCAGGTGCGCCCTCTTGTGCGATCGTGCCTTCAATCTCGGGGGAGTCCGGGGGAGGGGCGGGGCTGCCCTTCGCCGGGGGAGGGGCTGCCTTTTCGGGCGCCGCGGGCTTGTCGGGGTGTGCGTCCTCGCGCCTGAACATCACCGTTTGCTGGCCCCACTGCCAGAGGTTGTAGGTCAAGTAGTAGACGTTCGTGCCGGACGGGAAGTTGAGCGAGATGAAGCCGAAGACCAGCGGGAGCAGCCTCGTGGTCATCTGCTGGGCCTGCTGTTGCTGCTGCGTCGCGGCCCCCTTCGAGGCCTGCCTCGCCATCATCTGCTTGCTCGACACGTACTGGCTGGCTGCGATGAGCAAGACGACGAGGTAGTACGGAAAGCGCCCGAGCGGTCCCGCGTCCGAGGAGGTCGGCGAGCAGGTCCGGAGCCCCGACTCGGACCCGGCTTGAGTCGCCGAGCATCCCGAGTGCATCCAGAACGCCTGGGCCTTGCCCGTGGAGATGTCGGCGAACAGCGCTCCGTCGCGCGGGAGGTGACCGGTCCCAAGCGTCGATCGGCACTGGAAGCTGGTCGCCTTGCCGTCGGCGGTGAGCAGGGGCTGGCAAAACGCCACTTCGGCGACGTCGGCCATCCCGATCGACTGCCCTTTCGCGTTCCGCTCCTCGAGCCCGGTCAGGTTGAAGTCCGTCGGCTCCGGGGCGTCCTCGCCCTCGGTGAAGCACGTGATCCGGAGCGCGCCGGCGTCGGCGGGCTGCTGCTCGGCGCTCTGCACGCAGACGGTCGCCTTGAGCTGCTGTTCGGTGTAGAAGTCGGGCGCGATCGAGGCTCCCGCCAGGCTCGCGGCGCCCGTCGGGACGAACAGGGCGGCCGCGCGCATCACCGAGAACATCGCGATCAAGATCGGCATCTGATACAGCGCGGGCCCGCAGCCGCCGGCGAACGAGGCGCCGTGCTTGCGCATGACCTCGCTCGTCTCTTTCTGCTGCTCCTGTCGCAACGCCATCAGCTCGGCCCGGTTCTTGACCTTCTTCTGCATCTCCCGGTATTTGGATTGGACCGCCTTGATCTCGGGCTGGGCCGCCTGCATGCGCTTCATCCCGTGGATCTGGCGCACGCCGAGCGGCCAGAGGACGGCTCGGACGCCGACCGTGAGCAGCACGATCGCCACGCCGTAGGACGGAACCGCCTCGTAGATCGCGTTCAACGCGATGCCGAGGCCCTTCTCGATTGCCCCGAACAGCTCAGCCATGCGCCGGCGTCCCTTCGTGAACGTGCCGGCGGTCCCCGCGGCCGACCTTCACCGGGTCGAAGCCCCCAGCGGTCCACGGCCCGCACCGCGCGACCCGCCACAGCGACTGGCCGAGGCCCCGGATGAGCCCGTGCGCTCGGAAGGCCTCGATCGCGTACTCCGAGCAGTTCGGCGTGAACCGGCATTGCGACGGGAAGAGGGGTCGCAGAACCCACTGGTAGAGGCGCACGAGCATCGCCGCGACCCGCCCCAGCGGAGCTCGCGTCACTGCTCGCCCCAGAGAGACCCGATCGCCGAGCGCAACTCTTCTTCCAAGATATGGAAATCCACCCGGTCGGCCTCCGGCTTCGCGATGACGACCAGTGCGCACCCGTTCGGTACCTCCGGCAGGATCGTGCGTACCGCTTCTCGGATCCGGCGCTTGGCTCGGTTGCGATGGACGGCCGGCCCGACTCGCTTGGAGGCCGTCACGCCGACCCGGGCCGGGCCGGCGGCGCTCGACCGGGTCCCGACACACGTGAGGTGGCGGGTGTGCGCACGCTCGCCCGCCGCGAACGTTTGCCGGAAGTCGCGCGGCGACGTGAGACGCTGAGCGCGTTTGGTCATCGGTTGGGAGTCAGCGATCGTTCAGGCCGACAGCCGGGCGCGCCCTTTGCGGCGCCGGCGAGCGATGATGGCTCGTCCCGCGCGCGTTCGCATGCGCGCACGGAACCCGTGTGCGCGCTTTCGGCGGCGATTGCTCGGCTGGTAGGTGCGTTTCATGGGAAGTCAGGTCGCCGAAGTCTACGTTGGCGCGCGCGCAAGGGTCAAACACCGGACCGCGAATCGCCGGGGGCGAAGGTCGGCAATTCCCCTTCTTGTCAGCGCAGGTGCCCGGACCTATACTCGCGCCCCCGCCCGGCATCCGGGTTTCCTTCCCTCAGGCCCCTTCCCTGGTTCGACGCGCCCTTGCGGCGCGTGATCCTCGGCCTGCGTCGAGCGTCGCGGCGGTTTCCCACAGGTGTGGAAAGTGCCTGTGGACAGGGGACGAAAGGCCGCGGAGGGGCTACTCGCGCGGCCGCGGGGCAGTGGAAGGAGCGCGTTGCAGGCCGAGGCGAAAGAGATCTGGAGCACCACCATCGACTCGTTGCGGGAAGAGATCGGCGCAGGCGCCCGGGCGTGGGTCGAGAGCGTCAAGCCACTCGACCTCACCGGGGACGTCATGCTCGTCGCCGCCGGCTCGCCCTTCGCTCGGGAGTGGCTGACGAAGCGACACCGGCCCACGCTCGAGCGCGCGCTCACTCGCAGCGCCGGCAGGCCGGTCACGCTCGAAGTGCTGGTCGACCCCTCGACCGACCCGGCCCCGCAGCCCGGCCCCGAGCCGTCGGCTGAGGCCGCCGTGCTCGCCGAGCAGCCGGCTCGCCCCGTCCCGTCCGCGCCGCAGCCCGCGCTCATCCAGAAGTACACCTTCGACAACTTCGTGATTGGCGCGTCCAACCGGTTCCCCCACGCCGCCGCCCTCGCGGTGTCCGAGCAGCCGGCGCGCTCGTACAACCCGCTGTTCATCTACGGCGACGCGGGGCTCGGCAAGACCCACCTGCTCCACGCGATCGGTCACGAGGTGCGGCGGCTCTACCCGCACGCCTCGGTGCGCTACGTCTCGAGCGAGCAGTTCATGAACGAGTTCATCCTCGGCGTCCGCGAGGAGCGCATGCCGCTGTTCCGCAAGCGCTATCGCGAGTCCGACGTGCTGCTCGTCGACGACATCCAGTTCATGAGCGGGGGCGAGCGCACGCAGGAAGAGTTCTTCCACACCTTCAACGCGCTCTACAACGACGGCCGCCAGATCGTGATCAGCTCCGACCGGCCGCCGGCGCAGATCGCCACCCTCGAGGAGCGGCTCCGCACCCGGTTCGAGATGGGGCTCATCACCGACGTCCAGCCGCCGGACCTGGAGACGCGGCTCGCGATCTTGCAGAAGAAGGCCGCGGCGGAGGGACTCTCAGTCCCCGACGACGTGCTCGGCTACATCGCCTCGCGCGTCCACAACAACATCCGTGAGCTTGAGGGCCGCCTGATCCGCGTCGTCGCCAAAGCCTCCCTGCTCAACTGCGACATCACCCTGTCCCTCGCGGAGGAGGTCTTGAAGCCCCTGCTCCCCAACGAGCAGCCGGGCGGCATCCCGCCCGACCTGATCATCTCCGAGTGCGCCGACTACTTCAGCTTCCCGCGCGCGGACCTCGTCGGGCCGAGCCGTTCGCGCTCGCTCGTCGCCGCGCGCCAGGTCGCAATGTACCTCTGCCGCGAGCTGACCCCGCTGTCGCTTCCGAAGATCGGCTCGGTCTTCGGCGGGCGCGACCACACCACCGTCATGCACGCCGACTCCAAGATCCGAAAGCAGATGGGCGAGCGTCACCAGGTTTATGAACAGGTGAACGAGCTGACCCAGCGGATCCAAGCCAAAGGGGCCGCCGGCGCATGACCGTCCACACGTCCTCCACATCGTTTTCCGCGGTGTCTTCGCAGGAAGATGGCGGTATCCACCGTGTCCCCAGGCCCTACTACCATCACGACACAAGTTTGAATCTTTTAAAAGCATCCATCACACAGCACGGGAGGTGCGCGAGATGAAGGTCGTCATCGAACGGGATCGTTTTTCGCAAGCGGTCGGCTGGATCCTGCGTTCGGTTAGCGCTCGCGCCACGCTGCCGGCGCTCGGAGGGGTGCTCTTCGACGCCTCGTCGGCGGCGTTGCGGCTTGCCGGGACCGACTTGGAGCTGTCGGGCGAGGCCGAGGTGGAGGCCAAGATCGAGGAAGCCGGCAGCGCCCTGCTCCCGGGCCGGGTCCTGGGCGAGATCGCGAGGAGCTTGCCGGATGGGGCGGTGCGGATCGTGGTGTCGGGCTCCGAGGCCAAGCTGACGTGCGGCGCGGCGGAGTTCACGCTTCGCACGCTGCCGATCGAAGACTTCCCGGCGACGACGCAACCTTCGGGAGAGCCCGCTGGCAGCCTGCCGGCCGAAACGTTCGCAACGGCCGTCGCGCAGGTCACTCGCGCGGCCTCGGCCGACGAGGCGCGACCGGTGCTCACGGGGACGCTCGTCGACGCGACCGAGGGCAAGGTGACGTTGGTGTCGACCGACTCCTACCGGCTCGCGGTGCGGTCGATCGCCTGGACGGGGCCGGCCGAAGGCGTCAAGCGTGTGATCCCGGCTCGGGCGCTGGCTGAGGCCGCTCGCGCGGCGGACGGCGCCGAGACCGTGGAGGTCACGCTCGGGGAGTCTCAGGCAAGCTTCACCGCCGGCGCCTGGCGCCTGACCACCCGGCTCATCGAAGGAGAGTTCCCGAACTGGACGCAGCTCGTCCCGGCCGAGCTGCCCCACCAACTCCGGCTGGATCGCGCTGCGCTGACCGAGGCCGTGCGGCGCGTGGGGATCCTCGCGCAATCGGGCTCGGCGGTGAAGATCGAGTTCGCGACCGACGGGGCGAAGCTGCTGGCCGCCTCACAGGACGTCGGCGACGCGACCGAGCTGGTCGAGGGCAAGTTCGAGGGCGAGCCGCTCACCGTCGCGTTCAACCCGCAATACCTGCTCGACGGGCTGAACGCGGTCGAAGGAGGCGAAGTCGTCATCGCGGTGCGCGACGGGCTCAAGCCCGCGCTCGTGCGCGCGCCGGAGGATCAGGAGGGGTTCGTCTACCTGATCATGCCGGTCCGGATCCAGTAGGAAGCCGCACGGCCGATGCTCGTCCGCAGCGTCGAGCTGACGAACTTCCGGGCCTGGGGCTCCGCAACGTTCCGCTTCGACGACCGGGCGACTGCGCTGCTCGGCCCGAACGCGTGCGGGAAGACCTCGGTCCTGGAGGCGATCTGGTACGCGGCGTCGCTCTCCTCACACCGGTCGTCGGCGGACTCGGTCATGGTGCGCGCGGGCGAAACCGCCGCGGTGATCCGCGCCGAGGTCGAGCGCCACGCCGGCGACGCGACGCGCGCGGAGTCGATCGAGCTGGAGGTCGTGACGCAGGGCCGGGCCCGCCAGCGCTTGGGCGGCGCGCCGGTCGGACGGCGCCGGGACGTCCTCGGCACGCTCCGCGCGAGCATCTTCGCCCCCGAGCGCCAGGCCGTCATCCGGGGCGACCCCGGCGACCGGCGCAAGTTCGCCGACGAGCTGCTCGTCCAGCTTCATCCGCGGTACCACGGGGTCATCAGGGAGTACGAGCGCGCGCTGCGCCAGCGCAACACGCTGTTGCGCGAGCACGCGGCGGGGAGACGCTCACTCGAAGGCCTCGAAGCGTGGGACGAGGCCTTGGCCGGGCCGGGCGCAGCGTTGTCGGCGGGCAGGGCGCGCGCCATCGCGGCCCTGGAGCCCCACGCGAGGGAAGCATTCGAGCGCGTCGGTGGTGGGACGAGCTTCGCGGTGGCCTACCTGCCGAACGTGCCGGGGAGCGCAAGCGACGACTCGGCTGCGTGGACCGCGAGCTTCCGCGAGCGGCTGGCGGCTCGCGCGGCGGACGAGCGAATCCGGGGCGTGACGCTCGTCGGCCCCCACCGCGACGAGGTCGAGATCGCCGTGGCCGGTCTGCCCGCTCGGACGCACGCCTCGCACGGCGAAGGCTGGCTCGCCGCGACGGCGCTCGTGCTCGGGGGGCACGCCGCGGTGGCCGGGGCGATCGCCGAAGAGCCGGTCCTGCTGCTCGACGATCCCTTCACGCTGCTCGACCCAGAACGCCGGCAGCGGCTGGTGGACGCGCTCCCGCCCGATGCGCAGGTCTTGGTCACCGCGGCCGACCCGGCCGAGGTGCCGCCGAGCCTCAAGGCGGCCGCCATCGACGCCGGAGAGATGAGCCATGGCTGAGCGCGGTCCCTATCGCCGCCGCCGCTCGCGCGGCGAGGACGACCGCCGCGACCCGGCGCCGCTCGCGGACCTGCTGCCGAAGCTCGTCGCCGGCCGCGGATGGGGCGAGCCGATCGCGCTCGGGAAGCTGCGCGAGAGCTGGGCGGCTATCGTCGGCGACAGCGTCGCGCGCCGGAGCGCCCCGCTGAAGCTGTTCCGCGGCACGCTCACGGTGGGCGCCGAAGGGGGCGCGTGGGCGTCGGAGATCACGCTCCAGGCGGGGGTCGTCGCCGAGCGCGCGAGCGCCTTCTTGGCCCGCCCGGGGGCGGTGCGCGAGGTGCGCGTCGTGGCCCGCTCCAGAGGCTGGTCCTGAGCAGCGAAAACGGGGGCTTGGCGAGCCCGATCCGGGGCCGGGAAATAGCCGTTTACCTGCTATGATGTAGCGCACGAACCCCATCGGGGCACGACCCGGGAATCTCGTCGCCATCTCGTTTGGCGCGCGCCGGAGCGGGGCTCCGACGAGGGGGCTGGGAAGGCGTCGGCGGAGAGGATCCGAGTGGCGAAAGCGTCCGAGTACGGCAGTCAGAGCATCCAGGTTCTCGAAGGTCTCGAGGCCGTTCGCAAGCGGCCCGGCATGTACATCGGATCCACCGGCGCCACCGGTCTTCATCACCTCGTCACCGAGGTCGTCGACAACGCCGTGGACGAGGCGCTGGCCGACCGCTGCGACAAGATCCACGTCGAGCTGAACGCCGACGGAAGCGTCGCCGTCACCGACAACGGAGCCGGGATCCCGGTCAAGCCCATCCCCGGACAGAAGGACAAGCGGCCCGCGCTCGAGGTCGTGATGACCGTGCTGCACGCCGGCGGCAAGTTCGGCGGCGGCGGCTATCAGGTCTCGGGGGGGCTGCACGGCGTGGGCGTCTCGGTCGTGAACGCGCTCAGCCGCAAGCTCGAGGTCGACGTGCACCGCGAGGGCTTCGCCTGGAGCGCGGCGTTCGAGCGCACCAAGACCACGAAGAAGACCACGAAGGGCAAGCCCTCCACCAAGACCGGGACCGTGGTGCGCTTCTGGCCGGACCCCGACATCTTCGAAGAGACGCTCGAGTTCAAGTACGAGGTGCTCGCGCAGCGCTTCAAGGAACTGTCCTACCTGACCGGGAACGTGTCGATCACCCTCACCGACCACCGCGGCGAAGAGAAGCGTGAGGAGACCTGGAAGGCGTCCGGCGGGATCTCCGACTTCGTCAAGGCGCTCAACAAGGGTCGCGAGACGCTCAGCAAGGTGATCCACTTCGACGCCGAAGAACAAGGCCGTCACGCCGAGATCGCGGTTCAATGGAACACGACCTACAACGACTCGCTCCACTCCTTCGCCAACACGATCAACACGCACGAAGGCGGGATGCACGAGGAAGGGTTCAAGAAGGCGCTCACCGCGGTGGTCAACAAGTACGCGCGCGAGAAGGGCCACCTGAAGGAGAAGGACGCGAACCTGCAGGGCGAGGACATCCGAGAGGGCATGGTCGCGATCGTGTCGGTGAAGCTGGGCGAGCCGCAGTTCGAAGGTCAGACCAAGACCAAGCTCGGCAACACCGAGATGCGGTCCTTCGTCGAGCGGGTCGTGAACGACCGCTTGCGCGACTGGTTCAACGAGAACCCGACCGAGGCGAACCGCATCTGCAAGAAGGCGCTTGCCTCGGCGCGGGCGCGCCTGGCCGCGAAGAAGGCGCGCGACATCGCGCGCAAGGGCGCGTTCGCCGACTCCGGGCTACCGGGCAAGCTCGCCGACTGCTCGTCGAGCGATCCCGACGCGACCGAGCTGTTCATCGTGGAGGGAGACTCGGCGGGCGGGTCGGCCAAGCAGGCGCGCAGCCGCGAGAACCAGGCCATCCTCCCGATCCGCGGCAAGATCATCAACGTCGAGAAGGCGCGCCTGGACAAGGTGTTCGCCAACGCGGAGATCAAGTCGCTCATCAACGCGGTCGGCACGGGCATCGGCGAGGAGCTGGACCTGTCGAAGCGGCGCTACGGGAAGATCATCATGATGACCGACGCCGACGTCGACGGCGCGCACATTCGCACGCTGCTGCTGACGTTCTTCTTCCGCCACCTCCGGCCGCTGATCGAGCAGGGGTTCGTCTACGCCGCCAAGCCGCCGCTGTACTCGCTGAAGTTCGGCGCGAGCGAGGTCGTGTACGTCTTCAGCGACCGCGAGCGCGACGAGCTGCTCGCCGAGCGGCAGAAGAAGGCCGACATCTCGCGCTTCAAGGGTCTGGCGGAAATGGACCACGAGGAGCTGTGGGAGACCACGATGAACCCCGAGACGCGCATGCTGCAGCAGGTGCAGCTCGAGGACGCGGCGCTCGCCGACGAGATCTTCACCATCCTGATGGGCGAGAACGTCGAGGGCCGGCGCGAGTTCATCCAGGCCAACGCCGCCGACGCCTTCCTCGACGTCTGATGCGCCACCGGAGGAACGCTCATGCCTGACATCCCGCTGGAATCCAACATCGAAGCCGTCGAGATCGAGGAGCACGTCAAGGCCTCGTACCTCGACTACGCGATGTCGGTCATCGTCGGGCGGGCCCTGCCCGACGTCCGCGACGGGCTGAAGCCCGTGCACCGGCGCATCCTGCACTCGATGAACCAGAACGGCGTGCGGCCGGGCACGCCCTACCGCAAGTCCGCCCGCGTGGTCGGCGACGTCGTCGGCAAGTACCACCCGCACTCGCCCGAGGCCGTCTACGACGCGCTCGCGCGCATGGCGCAGACCTTCGCGATGCGCGCGCCCCTGGTCGACGGCAAGGGCAACTTCGGCTCCGTCGACGGCGACCGCCCGGGGGCCATGAGGTACTGCGTGACAGGCGACACGCTCGTGCGGACGCCGGGGGCCACGATCCGCATCGACCAGATCGTGCGCGATGTCGCGCCGGACTCCGAGCACGAGATCGACTTGAAGGTGCTCGACCACCGCGGAGAGCCCGTGCGGGCGACCAGGCTGTTTCATTCGGGTCGCCACCGCACGATCACGCTGACGACCCGCGAAGGGTTCAAGCTGACAGGCACCCCCAACCACCCCGTCCTGTGCCTGAGCGCGCCGGCGGGAGTCCCCTTGCCGCAATGGAAACTGCTTTCCGAGCTCAACGCCGGCGACCGCGTGATCATGAATAGGGTCCAGGCGACCGGGACGGACGTTCTCAGCGAGCACGAGTGGTCGCTCGCGATGCTTGCGGGCGCTTTCGTCTCCGAAGGGTGGATCTCCCGGGATCGGGCGGGCTTCAACAACGTCGACGAGACGTTCTTTGCGGAGGTCCTCGAAGCGTATGACCGTGTGGTCGGCGGGCCGAGGTACGTTTATCGGCGCCGGATCGCCTCCGGAAGCGTGCTGCACGAGCTGGACGTGCAGGACGTGGACGCCCTGCTCGGTAGCCCGCTCGGCGAGATGGTGGGGCTTCGGAGCGCCGAGAAGCGGATCCCCGAGTTCGTCCGGGCGGGATCCCCGGACGTCAAGGCCGCGTTCTTGCAGGCGCTGTTCGAGGGTGACGGCTCCTCCTCGGCACTGCCCCGCAACAGCATCCAGGTTTCGTACTCGACCCGATCGGAGGAGCTTGCGGGCGAGGTGCAGGTGCTCTTGATGGAGTTCGGCATCGTCGCGCGGCGGAGTCTCTCCGCGAAGGGCGAGCACAAGGTCTACATCGGCAACCGGCGGGACGCTCGACTCTTCGCGACGCGCGTGGGATTCCGCGGCCGCAAGCAAGCGAAGCTCCTGGCGGAACTGGAAGCGGTGGGGGATCGCCTCACGCAGCGGTCGACCGATCTCGTTCCGTTCCTGTCCGATTACGTCCGAGCCGACGGCGCGAGTGCGGAGGATCGCCGGTGGCTGCAGAAGCACAGCATCGACCGGATCGAACACTGGGAACGCCTCGCGGACGAGATCCTCGGGCACATCACGAACCCCGAAGTGCGAAGCGTGATCGAGCCGCTCGTCGACGGGCGCTGGTACTTCGCCGAAGTGGCGTCGATCGCGGACGCGGGCGAACGAGACGTCTATTCGCTGCGTGTGGACTCCGATGCACACGCATTCCTCACGAACGGCTTCGTGAGCCACAACACCGAGTGCCGGCTTGACCGGCTGGCGATGGAGCTGTTGGCGGGGATCGACGAGGAGACCGTCGACCTCATCCCCAACTACGACAACTCCGAGGAAGAACCGCTAGTGCTGCCCGCTCGGTTCCCGAACCTGCTCGTGAACGGCTCGGCCGGCATCGCGGTCGGCATGGCGACGAACATCCCGCCCCACAACCTGGGCGAGGTGATCGACGCGACGGTGGCGATGATCGACAACCCGGACATCACCGCCGAGGAGCTGCTGAAGTTCATCAAAGGGCCCGACTTCCCCTCCGGCGCGCTTATCCTGGGCAAGCAGGGGATCCGCGAGGCGCTGCTCACCGGGAAGGGCTCGGTCAGGACGCGCGCGACGTGCACGATCGAGGAAGGCCGCGGCGACCGCCAGCAGATCGTCGTCACCGAGCTGCCCTACATGGTCTCGGGTGACCGGGTGCTCGAAAAGATCGCGCAACTGGTGGACGCGAAGGTCGTCACCGGCATCCCGCGCACGCCCGACGCGCTGAAGAACGAGTCGAAGGACACGGTGCGGCTCGTCATCCGGCTGACCAAGGACGCGATCCCGCAGGTCGTGCTGAACAACCTGTACAAGCACACGCAACTGCAGGACTCCTTCGCGGTGAACATGCTCGCGCTGGTCGACGGGAAGCTGCCGCGCGTGCTGAACGTTCAGGAGGTGCTCGGCCACTACATCGACCACCAGGTCGACGTGGTCACGCGACGCACGAAGCACCGGCTTCGGGTGGCGGAGGAGCGCGCGCACATCCTGGAGGGCTTGCTCACCGCGATCAACAACATCGACGAGGTGATTCGGATCATCCGCGCGGCCGAGAGCGCCGAGGTCGCGCGCACGCAACTGATGGAGAGCTTCGACCTCAGCGAGATCCAGGCGACGGCGATCCTGGACATGCAGCTCCGCCGGCTCGCGGCGCTCGAACGCCAGAAGGTGCAGGACGAGTACGACGAGAAGATCGCGCTGATCAAGGAGCTGAAGGCGATCCTGGCGGACCCGAAGAAGGTGCTCGCCATCATCAAGGACGAGCTGAGCAAGATTCGCGAGAAGTTCGCCGAGCCCCGGCGCACGCAGATCGTCGCCGACCAGGCGGACCTGGAGGCAGAGGACCTGATCGCCGACGACGACGCCGTCGTCACGATCACGCGGTCCGGCTACATCAAGCGGGTGCCGCTGTCGGTCTACCGGACGCAGGGCCGCGGCGGGAAGGGCATCCGCGGCGCGCGCGCCAAGGAAGGCGACATCATCGCGCACCTGCTCACGACCACGAATCACGCCTACGTGCTGTTCTTCTCCAACAAGGGGAAGGTCTACCGGATCAAGGCGCACGAGATCCCGGAGAAGGATCGCACGGCGCGCGGCGTGTCGATCAAGAACCTGCTGCCGCTCGGGCCCGAGGACGCGATCGCGGCGGTCATCGACACGCGCGACTACGAGACGCACAAGTATCTCGTCATCGTCACGCGCCAGGGCGTGATCAAAAAGACCGCGTTCAGCGCCTACGACTCCTCGCGCCGCGACGGCATCATCGCCGTGAAGCTGCGCGAAGGCGACGAGGTCGTGACCGTGCGCGCCACGTCCGGCGAGGACGAGCTGATCATCGTCAGCCGCAAGGGCATGGCGATCGTCTTCCCCGAGGCCGAGGTGCGCCCGATGGGCCGGGACGCGACGGGCGTTCGGGGCATGAAGGTGGCGGCCGAGGACCAGGTCGAGTCCTTCGCCGTGGTCGATCCCAATGCCGAGCTGCTCGTCGTGACCGACGCCGGGTACGGCAAGCGCACGTTGCTGGACAAGTACCCGCGCCAGCACCGCGGCGGCAAGGGCGTCAAGACCGCCAAGCTCACCGCGCGGCGCGGGTTCGTCGCCGGAGCGGAGGTCGTGCGGCCCGGCCACGAGGTGTTCCTCATCTCCAGCGCCGGCCAAGTGATTCGCGTGGCCTGCAAGGACATCTCGCGGCAGGGCCGGGACACGACCGGCGTGCGCGTGATGCGCCTGGAGAAGCAGGAGGAGCTGGTCGCGCTCGCGCGGGTGGTCACCGAGGAGGAGGAGCCGCCCGCCGCGTAGCCCGCCGCGTCGTTTCTCGGGGCGTCCAGAGGTAAGGTTGAGCGCGTGAAACACACGGGAACCGGCGCCGAACGCGCCGAGGACGAGCGTCGCGAGGAGGGCCCGCCGACCCAGGCCATGCCCGCCGTCGAGGACTCGCCCCCGGAACGGTCGTTCAGGCCGCCGGCGGCCAGGCCGCCCGTCCCGCCCGGCTACTCGCGCTCCGGCGGGCCGACCTTCCGTGTCGGCGCGCCCGAGCCCGCGGGAACGCCGCGCCCGCCGTGGGAACGCGGCGGGTCGAAGCCGAGCGTGCCGCCGCCGTGGGAGCGGCTCCGAGGCGCGGCTTCGCCGGCGCCGGCGACCAGGCCGTGGGAGCGTACGGAGTCACGGCCGGCCGGAAGCCCGATGCGCCCGGTTCCTCAGCCGCGGCCGTCCGAACGCGCGCCCGACCGGCCGCGATCGTGGGAACGCGCCGAGCCTGCGCCCTCAGCGGGAACGGCGACCCCCGCGCGCGCGCGGACAGATACTGTCCAGGATGCGCCGCTCAAGCCCGTGGTGCCCGGGCCGCCGACCGAGCACATCCGCCCGGCCGAACCTCCGGCCATCCCCACTCGGGTCGAGCAGCCCGTCAGACCCGAGCGGCCAGCTCGTCCCGCGCGCCCGGCACCCGAGCTGGCCCGCGAGGACCGCCGGCCCATCGAGGTCCGGCGCCTGCGGCGCGGACGGCTCGCCATCCGCAAGATCAGCCCGTGGTCGGCGCTGCGGTTCTCGCTGGTGTTCTTCTTCTGCATGCTGCTGATCGCCTTGCTCAGCACGGCGATCATCTTCGCCGCCATGAAGGCCTTCGGCGTCATCGCCAACATCGAGGAGTTCATCGCCGAGCTGGGCATCAGCGACGACCCCATCAACGGTGGCACGATCTTCCGCTGGCTCTTCCTGATCGGGCTGGCGGGGACGGTCGTCGGCTCGGTGATCACGATGTTCATGGCGTTCCTCTACAACCTCATCGCCGACGTCGTCGGTGGGATCGAGCTGCTCGTCACCGAACGCGAGTAGCCGGCGGGATCGCCCGTGCGGGCGGTGGTACCCTTGCGCGTCGCGGGCCTGTAGCTCAGGTGGTTAGAGCGCAGCTCTGATAAAGCTGAGGTCGCTGGTTCGAGTCCAGCCAGGCCCACTGTTTAGGACTGACGTACGACTGACGCCGGAGGTCTGCGCCTTCTGCCGCAGTCTCTCATTAGGCGTCTGGCCGCCCGGAAGCTGTGTGGCCGGCTGTGTGAAGAAGTTCTCCCGCTCTTGGACGACCTTTCCGACCCAATTCGGTCGACGTTGCGCACGGCAGCGCAACGCGGCACGCGAACGGCTTTGGGGCCTTCGGAGGCCGTGTCCCCCATACCGGCCCGCCCACGGTGCCTTTAGGGGCCTTGCCTGCAGCGTGGCCTTGCCGTCGGTCTCAAACGGCCTTCGTCGGCGTTGGGACTGCCCCGGATGATTGACTCCGGATGTATGAGGAAACACCTACAAAGGGGGCTCGGGTGCCTTCCGCCTGCCCCGGTTGCAGTTGAGTCGATCTCAAAGGGGGCTCCCAAGGGCGCGAGACACATCAACTCCGCAGGGAGTCTGGCGTACTATCGCGAACAGGGCTGCCAAACGCGGTGGGTGCGGGCTTGGGCAGGGAAGGAAGGGAATTGAGTCCCCTGTGAGGTGGTGCCCGACTCACCAGGGCCTCGCAATGTCAGCCTGCACATCCATTGTCCGTGGGCCTTCGCCTCCGCTGATAGGCTACTCCTATCACCACAAGCATGACTGCCAGTGCGAGTTGCGCCGTGGTCGATGCGGCGGGTACCTGCGGGGTCGATCCTCGTCCTCCGCCCTGGCCGGCGCTCACGACACCCGCTCCTCCTGGTCCTCCGGGTCCGCCCGCACCCGCTGGGACCCTAGGATCGCAGCTGTCACCACCACCACCCCCTCCCCCTCCCCCTCCTGTGTTGAAGGAGGCGTCGCCAGGCTTTCCGTTTGCTTCGAGTCCCTCCGTCTCGGCCGGAGAATGCCCACCCCGCCCTCCGTCGCCCGCCTTGCCACCGCCGCTGTTGTTTCCTCCGGTGCCGCCATCACCTCCGAATCCGATGTTGGAGTTCTCACAGTTTCCGCCGCTACCGTCCTCGGCGACGCCGGGCTCTGAGCCCCCGCCGTCAGGCGCCCCCTTGCCACCCTTCGGACCCTCCCATGCACCGCCGCCACCACCACCACCACCACCTCCACCGCTACCGTCAGACGCGTGTCCTCCACGGCCACCACCACCTCCAGCTACTGCAAACCCGCCCGCACCGCCGGACCCCCCGCCGGGGCCGCCGTGACCACCCGGTGTAGCGCTGCGCTGATAGGTCCTTGGAATGACGCCACGAACGAGGCCAGTGCCCCCCGCTCCGCCGCCGCCACCACCACCGTTGACCGTCAAGCTGAGGTCCGGCTGCATGGGGTGCCACGTTATGCCGGGGGTGTCGTGTTCGAGTTGTTGCCCATTGAATCGGGCCGAAGGGGCGAGCGTGACGGGCCCAATCAACGCGAGCGAAGGCCCATCAGATTGTGTACCGTCGCCCGCTAGGGTGGAAATCCGACCAGACACAGTGATCCTATCGACGGCGCCGACGACAACAACGCCCGCTCCACCGGGTCCCCCTTGTTGGAAGCCGGTCAAATCCGCCGCGCGCGCGTTTACGGCCGTACTCGTTCCGCCTGCCCCGCCACTGGCCGACAGAACCGAGGACAATAGGATGGCTCCTCCGGACAGAAGCACGGCGGCACCACCACCGCCACCACCTCCTCCTCCCGCTCCGGGACCTCCTGGCAGTCCTGCTGTTCCGTCCAGAGACAGTTTCGTGTCAACGGAGATGCTCCGCTGCGCAATTAGCACAAGCGGATGCGTGCCCCGAACTGCGACTGTTGCGCGCGGGCCCAGGTGCACAGACTCAAAGTCGAACACCCACGTGTGGTAGGGAATCCCGGCTCCGCCTCCGAGCGAAACCTCTCGACGCTGACGCCCATCGTTCAATCTGCGTCCGTTCACGCGAAGGAGTCCGTTCGAGGTGTCGAACAGTACTCGATCGGCCGATGTGACACCCACGTGGAGGCTCCCCAGCGATCCTTTTGGTGCTAGGGGTAGCGCGTCGTTGGTGGCGGCGGATGACGATGGTGTGAATTGACCGAGCACGAGAACGAGAATGACACTGAGGATGGTCGGCTGCTTCAAAGAGGCGGGTGACCAGCTCAGCAGGGTCTGCTTGGTACACTCAGATCGTGGGACCGAGCAAGTCGGCTGAACATCGGGGCATGGCTTGTGAACCCCGTCTCCGCGTTCCAGACAGTCGGGCATTGCGCGTTTTCGCGCTCCTCTAAGAACGGTCATCTGCCACCTCCTTTTGCGTGCGGTACTGACTGTCCCTACTTAGCGTAAGCCCCGCGGTAAGGGTCTCGACATGATCCAGCCCGTCTCGGGCCGCTAGTGCGGCGCGCAAGAAGCGCTTGTGGGTCCGTTCGAGATGCGCCAGCGCGTCGCTGCACAGCATCCCGCACACGGCACATCGCTCTTTCTGCACGCGTGATCGCGTTCGATCGAAGGAACACCTGGACCATGCAAACCACGCTGCAACGGGCAGCACTGGCCGTGCCATGATTTCTGCGATGTCGACGACGTGTGCGCTGAAGATCCAATGGCTACCCCCAGGCGCGTTGGGGCCTAGCTGGTGGACCCTGAATCCAACGACCATGCTCACGACATCGACTGCGACGAGCAGCGGAAGTCCTACTAGGACGGCGCCCGTGAAGCGTCGCTTCCAAGCCATCCGTGGTGTAGCCAGGAAGAGCGCGATCACAGCAATCAGCGTTGCATAGCCTCCTCGGGCGATCATGAACCAACTAGTTTGCGCGCCGGTGATAACCACCCCCCAAAGGGCTGTCAGTACGTTTCCTCCGATTGCGGTTATGACGCGTCCATAGGCGTCGATGACCGACAGTTGCATACCGACGACGCCCAAGACGACCACGACGCCAACGAAGATGCCGACGGCGTTCAGCAGTTCCTTCGTGCGTGGCGACGGCGCCTTGCGGTGGACGACGATGCGTGCCCAGGCGTACCAACCGAGTCCGACCGCGAGGATCAGGAGCGCCTGCCACCAGAAGACGTGCAAGACTTCGTAGGACTCGGGCGCGCGCAATCCGGCCCAGCCCAGCGTGACAAGGCGCACAAGGTTGAGGAAGAAGAGCGCTGGGATCCCAACGAGCAGGCCCATCCAGTGCTGTGCTGGCCGCGCCGGATAGGCGAGGATCGCCGAGGTCATCAGCAAGGCGACCGGGAGCGCCGTGCACTCAGCAGTCATCATGTAGCTGAAGGCGCCGCCGCCGAAGCTCAAGACGCTTCGGGACTCAATCTGCGCACCGAGACCGATGAGATTGGAGACCCAACCAACAACGACGAGCGTTGCGTGGCCGATCGTGGGCATCAATGGGTCGAGCGCCAACGTCAGAACGTATGCGATCAAAACCAAGACGAGGAATCGGAGCGCAAATCGTTCCCCAGGCCGCTGACGCCACCAGTTCAGCGCCGCAACAGCCGCCCCACTCACGGCTCCCCCTCCACATCGCACCTGGCTTCGCCGAAGCCCCCAAAGGCGGTGCTGAGGCTACGACGGGAACGGGTTGAGGGCTAGACATGATCGGATACGAATGGCCATCCAGACGGGGATGGTCGTTGTTCAACCACTCGGACGCGAACTACCCCGGACGGACCCCGAGAGGTTGTCCCGTAGTCCGTAGAACTTGAAGGGCGGTCCTCCGCCCCGCCTCCACCACCGGGTGGTAGAGACGGGGTGTCGAGTAAAGGAGGACCAACCATGGGTAAGCGTACCCGTCCGCGCGTCGTTGCCAAGGACGAGCTCGATGTCTCAGCCTTCCCGGATCAGGTGAGCCTGGCGATGGGCGAGATCGCAGCCTCGGCGAAGGAAGGGCTGCTGGCGTTGTCGGTGGCCGCCGGTCTCGAGGTCATGGGCACGATCTTCGAGCACGAGGTCACCGCCGTCGTCGGCCCCAAGGGCCGCCACGACCCCGATCGCGTCGCCAACCGTCACGGCACCGAGGCGGCCCACGTGGTGCTGGGGGGACGCCAGGTCAGCATCGACAAGCCCCGCGTGCGCTCGGTCGACGGCCACGAGATCGGCCTTGAGACCTACCGGCACTTCGCCGATACCGACCTGCTCACCGAGATCGCGCTCGGGCGCATGCTCGCCGGACTGTCCACCCGCCGCTACGACGCCGGCGCCGAGCCGGTAGGAGACGTCGCTGCGCGCGCCACCAGCCGCTCAGCGGTCTCCCGCCGCTTCAAGGCAGGCACCACCGCCAAGCTCGCCGAGCTGTTCGGCCGCGACCTGTCGAAACTGGACCTGGTCGGCATCTTCGTCGACGGCATCGGCGTGGGCGACCACGTGATCGTGGTGGCCTTGGGCGTGGGTGCCGGCGGCACCAAGCATCCGCTGGGCCTGTGGGAGGGCACCACCGAGAACGCCACGGTGTGCAAAGCGCTGCTGGGCAACCTGATCGACCGGGGCCTGGACCCCGAGCGCCCGGTGCTTTGCCTCATCGACGGCGGCAAGGGCATCCGCGCCGCGATCAAGGCCGTCTACGGCGACCTCGCGCCGATCCAGCGGTGTCGGATCCACAAGACACGCAACGTCACCGACCACCTACCGCACCACCAGCGAGTGTTCATCGCCCGCAAGCTCCGGGCAGCGTGGGTGATACCCGACCCGGTCAAGGCCGCCGCCGAGTTGCGCTCCATCGCCCGCCACCTCGACACCGACCATCCAGGCGCCGCGGCGTCGTTGCTGGAGGGGCTGGAGGAGACCCTGACGGTCAACAAGCTCAGGCTGCCGCCATCGCTGCTTCGCACGTTTGCCTCCACCAACCCGATCGAGTCGATGATCTCCATCGCCCGTGACTGCTCGCGCAACGTCACGCGGTGGCGCAACGGGCGCATGGCGCTTCGCTGGATCGCCGCAGGGATGCTCCAGGCCGAGAAGCAGTTCCGTCGCATCAACGGCTACCGGGATCTGCACGTGCTGGCCCGAGCGCTCGAGCGTCACAAGGAGGTGATAGAAGAAGGCAAGCAGGTCGCGTAGGGATCAGGTGGACCGCTCAAAGTTCCACGGCGACCGGGACATGCTCGACCCCGAAGTTGTGAGACCTTTATCCATGGTCTGGTCCCTGATTCGAACAAAGTCCAGCCAGGCCCACTCCGACGCGTGTCGTGCGCAAGCTGGTCGTGCCCGCCGTCCCGTCGGGGGTGTATAGTTAGGCGCATGCCAAGGATGCAGGTCTATCTGCCCGACGACCTTTACGACGAGGTGAAGGCGCGTCGCCTGCCCGCCTCGGAGCTGTTGCAGCGAGCGGTGCGCGCGGAGCTTCGCCGTCGCACCGCCGAATCGGAGACCGACCGCTATCTTGCGGAGCTTCGGGCCGAGGTTGGGGAGCCAACCCCCACCCAGCGAGCGGCGACCGAGGCAATCCTGCGGCGGCCCGCGAAGCGCCGGTCGAAGCGCGCCGGCTGAAGTGGCGGGCGTCGTGCTCGACTCGGGGGCGCTTTCACGGCTGGCCGAACGTTCGGCCGGTTCCATCGCCCTCATCGAAGCGCTCCGGGCGGCTGGGCTGTGGCCGCCCGTTGTCCCTTCCGTGGTGTTGGTGGAGTCGCTTCGGGGACACGCCGGTCGCGACGCGCGGGTGAATCGATTCCTGAAGACCTGTGTGCTCGGTGACGCTGTTCCCGAAGGGCTGGCTCGGCGAGCGGCCTGGCTTCGAGCGCGCGCCCGGCGAGGGTCTGCCGTCGATGCAATCGTCGTCGCGTTCGCCGAGCCGGCCGGTCTGGTTCTGACCCAGGATCCGGTCGACCTGAGTTCGCTCGCGGACTATTCGGCAGGCGTCGCCGTGCGGGCGCTTTGACGCTCCCTCGAGGTCCCTACCAGCGTCGGCGGAAGCGAACGTCTTGGAATGCCGAGGCCCGGCAGCCGCCGTCGGAGACCTTCGCCGACGCGTACGTGACCGCCGCTCCCTCGTGCCTGCCAAGGGCCACGCACGTTCCCGCGCCGCCCTGGACGGCGAGGATCGCTCGATCGGGAGTGGTCCACACGCTCACGGTGCCGGCGTCGGCGCTGGCCCCGGCGACGAAGCGGAGCTGCGGCTCGATCTCGCCGAGCGCCGAGAGCGGCGCGTCGTAGCCCCCGGTGTCGATGTAGTAGACCTCGAGCGCGATCAGACCGTTGCGAGCGCTGTTCTGCGCGTGCCTGATCTGGACACGGACACGCGCGCCGTAGCGCGCCACGTCGAGCTTCATCGGCTTGAACGACGGCGCGGCGGGCTGCGTCGACGCGGCCTGCTCCGGGGTGTTCCCCAGGATGCGCAGGGCGGCAAAGGCTCCCGCGCCCAGCAGCGCCGCGACGACGACGAGAACGATCGCGGTGCGGGGGCTCCGGCGGACCGGTGGCGCGTTGCTGACGATCTCCATGGCTCTCCTCCTGTCACCGTATGAACGGCATTTCGGTCAGCGTCCTTGAGCGTGGCTCGCGCCGGATGCCCGACCCCGGTTTGACCGCCCGCGGCTCGGCCCGAAATAGTTGACCGAACACAGGGAGGGAACGATGGGCGAGGAATACGGGTTCGATCAGAGTTGGGAGCAGGAGAAGCAGCGGCTGCGATACCTGGAGCAGTGGCTCGACCCGGGGACGTTCCGGCACCTGAAGGACCTCGGCCTCGGCGCCGGGTCGCAATGCCTGGAGGTCGGGGGCGGGCACGGCTCGGTCGCGCGCGGCATGGCCGACCGCGTCGGGGGTAATGGCCGGGTGCTCGTGACTGACATCGACACCAACCTGCTGACCGAGCTTGCGTCGGACACCGTCGAGGTGCAGACGCACGACATCACGACCGGACCCCCGGAGCCCGAGGCGTTCGACATCGCGCACGCTCGCATGGTCGTCGGGTGGATTCGCGAGCGGGAGAAGGCGCTGCAACACATGATCGAAGCGCTGAAGCCGGGAGGGCTGCTCGTCATCGAGGAGCTGGACCAGATCTCGCAGATCTCGATCCAGCCGTCGGAGTGCTACGAGCGCGTGATCGCCGCGAGCGACGCGGCGATGAAGATGGTCGGCTACGACATGCAGCTCGGCCGGAGGCTGCCGTGGGTGCTGCACGAGCTGGGCCTTGAGGGCGTCAGCGCCGAGGGCCGCGTGGTGTACGGCTCGTACGAGGACAGCCCGGGCCTCGGCATGTACCGGCTGACGCTCGAGCGAATGCGCGAGCCGCTCAAGGCGGTCGGCAGCGTCACGGACGAGGACATCGAGGAGACGCTCCGCATCCTGTTCGATCCGGACTTCGAGAAGATGCCCCCGACGATCGTCGCGGCCTGGGGGCGCAAGCCGGCCTGATCGAGGCAGATTGGACACTTTGTACTAGTTGGTTGACATCGGGGTCGACGTCGGACCCGGGATCGCTTTCGTGGGTGTCCAAACCGGTGGGACGACCGAATCCTTCTGGGTATGCGTTGCGACGGACTCGTTCGCGCTGTCGCTGGGTGTGGACTTCGACGTCGCGACAACTCTGCCGGCGCAGGTGGACGCCGAGTCTTCGCTCTGCTTCGGAAGCTCCGCTTCGAACTGCATCAAGCTCTTCGAGGACACGGGCGTCATCGTCTCGGTTTCCGGGACGGTCGTCACCGTGACGATCGAGCTGGACGGCGCGCCGACGCCGCTGTCGGCCGGCCTCACCGGGACGCTGGCTCCGGCGGTCACCTTCTTCACGTTCCCCGTGTGCGTCGGCACGTGCGTGAACGTCGTCGATCCGACGAGGCCGATCGTGGTCAAGACCGGCCTCTCGGTCCTGACGCCGGCCGGCTCGGTCCCGCTGTGCTTGCTCTGGATGACCAGCTCGGGCTGCTGATCGATAGCGACGCTGTGAGAGTGGCCGCGAGAGATCGCGGCCACTCTGCTCAGCCCAGGTACGCGATGCCCTGCACGCCTGGGTTCGTCGTGCTGTGGAAGAGGCGGGTTCGGTGGGGCCATTCGGCGACGCCGGTGACGGTCGCCGTCGCACCCGGCGCGACGAGCCCGCTGTCGAAGCGGGGCGTGCAGGTCGCGCACGTCGGGAAGAACTCGGTGAGCGACTGCGGCGCGTCGGTCAGGTTGAGGAACGTCACCGGCGCGCCGTAGGGCACCTCGAAGCGCGTTGCGAACTGGCCGCTGCTGGTCTCGCCCGGCACGTACAGGTACGCGCCCGCGGCTCCCACGATCGTCGCCACGACCGGACCTTCCGGCGTGCCTTCGACGCCCCACGCGGCGATGAAGCCGTCCTGCGCCCCGTCGTGGTGGATCGAGAGGTGAACGCGCACCCCGGCCGGCGGGTTGATCTCACCGGCGTGCGCCGAGGTCGACGAGTAGCGCGTGCGATACCCGCCCTCGGAGACCACGACGACGCCGTCGTAGCTGATGTCCCAGCCGGCTACGGAGGCGACGACGTAGCGCGTGCGCACGCCGATCGAGGTGTAGCCGCAGAAGGCGGGCGTCCCGGGCGCGCCGGTCGTGAACGCGACGCAGCCGGCGTTCGGCGGCGGCACGGACTCCGCAGGCCCCGCGCCCGACGCGGCCACGACCAGCGGCAAGACCGCCGCGATGAGCCTGGCCCTCGCACTCACGACCCTGGGTTCGCCGCCCAGAGGTCGGCTCCCTGCCGAAGGATCTCGACTGATCGCGCCGATGGCGGGTGGCGGAGTGCACGGTTTTGTAGCCTTTCGGCCGCGATGCCCGGCGAACGCTTCCGGGGGACGGCTCGTTAGGAACCACGTGGGCACGGCGCCCAACGAGATTGGGGGAAGAGAAGCATGAAGAACAAAGTCATCGCGATAGCGGCTGCGACGGGCGCGCTCAGCTCGATGCTCGTCATGCAGCTCATGGGGACCTCGGCGACCGCGGCGGGCGAGCCGGCCAACAAGACGGCGGTTTCGGGCTCGACGATCGCGTCCATGAGCGCGCCGGTGAACGACGGCGCGACGTCCGAGGAGGTCACTCTCTTCACCGCGACGATGAAGACATCGGCTCCGACGGACCTGATCTTCCAGGTCGAGGCGGAGTGCTCGCTGATCACCAACGTGGTCGACCTCAAGACCGACGACGACGACAACGCGCCGGGCGACTTCACCGACACGTCGCACGCCGACGGCGCGGTCGCGCAGATGCAGGTGTGGATCGAGGACGAGAACGGCAACCCCGTCGGGGTCGCGAGCGGCGACGACGGCAGGGTCGTGTTCTGCAATCGCGCGTTCCACCAGGACATCACCGACCTCACGCAATACAACCCGGACAGCGGCGAGAACGAGCCGTCGGACGCGAACTTCGACACCTACCTGGAGACGCGTTCGACCCACGGCTTCAACTGGATCCGCGTCAACGCCGGCAGCGGCGTCCACACCTACACGGTGAAGGCGCTGCTCGAGGCGACCGCGACCGCGCAGGGCTACGCCCAGGCGATCGTCGGCAAGCGGACCTTGGTGATCGAGCCGGTCAAGCTCGCGCAGCGCGCCTCGATCTAAGCACGCGGGGTACACGCGAAGCCGGGCCGCGAAGCGGCCCGGCTTTGCGTCGTGAGGGCATTTTCCTTTCGAGCGCCTCCCAAGGCAGGATGGGTTTCGCCGCGGCGCGAGCCGGGGCGAAACCGACCGGCGAGGGGCAGGGACCAGCCCAGAGGGAGGCAGCGATGAGCGAGCGCATCCTGTTCAACTGCACGCACGGCAAGGAGGATCCCGAACGGGCGACGCTGCCGTTCGTGGCGGCGAACATCGCCGTCGCCTCCGGGCAGCAGGCCGCGGTCGTGTGCACGATCGATGCCGTGTGGCTCGGCACCGAGGGCGGCGCCGACGGGATTCACCACGAGGGGCTCGCCCCGTTGACGGAGCTATACGAGTCCTTCGTGGGCGGGGGCGGCGAAGTGTGGCTTTGCAGCGCCTGCACGAAGCCGCGCGGGATCACCGAGGAGAAGGTGGCCAAGGGCGCGCAGATCGTGGGGGCCGCGCACGTCGTGGAAGAGATCGTCAACGGCGCCAAAGCCGTCTCGTTCGCGTGAGGCGCGTCCGTGTGAGGCGGGCCAGGGTGAGAGGGCTGTGAAGGTCAGCATCCAGGTCTCCCGCTTCACCTGGCCGGGCGGCGACGCCGAGATCGGGCCCACGTTCGCTCGGCTCGTGCGCGGCGTGGAGGACGCGGGCTTCGACACCTTGTGGGTGATGGACCACTTCTTCCAGCTCGACCCGATGCTGGGTTCGGCGGACGAGCCGATGCTCGAAGGCCATACGGCGCTGAGCGTCGCGGCGGGAATGACCCAACGCGTGCGGCTCGGCGCGCTCGTCGCCGGCGTGATCTATCGCCACCCGAGCCTGCTGGTGAAGACCGTGACCACGCTCGACGTCCTGTCGGGCGGGCGGGCCTGGCTTGGCGTCGGCGCCGCGTGGTACCAGCGCGAGTGCGAGGGGCTCGGCTTCGAGTTCCCGCGGCCGGCGGCGCGCTTCGAGATGCTGGAGGAGGCGTTGAGGATCGCGCACCAGACCTGGCAGGGGGACCGCTCGCCCATCCACGGGAAGCACTTCCGGCTGGAAGAGCCGGTCGTGAGTCCCGCGCCGGTCACCCGGCCCCGGCCTCCGATCCTGATCGGCGGCGGCGGCGAGCGCAAGACGCTCCGGCTCGTGGCTCGGTACGCCGAGGCGTGCAACCTCTTCGCGCAGAGCGGCGAGGAGGTGTTGCGGCACAAGCTCGACGTGCTGGAGCGGCACTGCGCCGACGCCGGACGCGATCCCGGAACGGTGGAGAAGACGGTGACGGTGCCGGTCAACTTCGACAAGGCCTCGTCGCAGGAGGTGATCGATCGGTGCGCCGGGCTCTCCAGGCTCGGCTTCGATCACGCCATCTTCAACGTGGCGCGCGACTACACGGTCGAGCCGCTGGCGCGCGTGGGGACGGAGATCATCCCGGCGCTCGCGGCGCTCTGACGGGCTCCCGGCGGCTTTTCGCGCGCCTCCCAGCGCACGAATACGCTAGCCGCCGACCACAGGAGCGAGGATGAACTGGCAAGGCAGCGGCGACTTCGCCGACATTCGATACGAGACCGCCGAGGGCGTGGCGAAGATCACGATCTGCCGGCCCGAGGTGCGCAACGCGTTCCGGCCGCAGACGCTGTTCGAGCTTGCGCGCGCGTTCGACATGGCGCGCGACGACGCCGGAGTCGGCGTGATCGTCTTCACCGGCGAGGGGACCGAGGCGTTCTGCTCGGGCGGGGATCAGCGCATCCGCGGCGAGGACGGCTACGTGGGCGACGACGGCGTCGGCCGGCTGAACGTGCTCGACCTGCAGGTGCAGATCCGCCGGCTGCCGAAGCCGGTGATCGCGATGGTCGCCGGCTACGCGATCGGCGGCGGGCACATCCTGCACCTTGTCTGCGACCTCACGGTCGCCGCGGACAACGCGCGCTTCGGGCAGACCGGCCCGAAGGTGGGCTCGTTCGACGGCGGCTACGGCGCCGGGCTGCTCGCGCGCACGATCGGACTCAAGCGCGCGAAGGAGATCTGGTTCCTGTGCGAGCAGTACGACGCCGAGACGGCGCACGCCTGGGGCCTGGTGAACAAGGTCGTGCCGGTCGAGCGCCTGGAGGAGGAGACGCTCGCGTGGTGCAAGCGGATCCTTTCGATGTCGCCGCTCGCGCTTCGCCTGCTGAAGGCGGGCTTCAACGCCGATACCGACGGCCTCGCCGGGATCCAGCAGCTCGCCGGCGACGCGACGCTGCTGTTCTACATGTCGTCCGAAGCGCAAGAGGGACGTGACGCGTTCCTGCAGAAGCGGAAGCCCGACTTCTCGAAGTTCCCCCGGCGGCCGTGAGCACGGCCGCGCTGTGGGTGCGGGGCGCGCGCCCGCGGACGCTCGGCGCCGGCATCGTGCCGGTCGTCGTCGGCACCGCGGCGGCGGGCTCGGCGACCTGGCCGCGCGCGCTCGGCGCGCTCGCCGTCGCGCTCGGCTTGCAGGTGGGCGTGAACTACGCCAACGACTACTTCGACGGGACGCGCGGCGTGGACTCGGGGGGGCGGGCCGGCCCGCCTCGCTTGACCGCTTCCGGAGCTGCGCCGGCCCGCCTCGTGCTCGCCGCGGCCGCGGCCTCCTTCGCGATCGCCGGCGTCGCCGGGGCGTGGCTCGCGCTCGCGACCGAGCCGTGGCTGCTGTCCCTCGGCGCCCTGGCGATCGCCGCCGCGCTCACGTACTCGGGCGGGCCGAGGCCCTACGCGGGGCTCGGCCTCGGCGAGCTGAGCGTGCTGCTCTTCTTCGGGTTCCTCGCGGTCTGCGGCACGGCCTACGTCCAGCACGGGAGCGTCACCGCCGACGCGTGGTGGGCGGCCGGCCCGGTCGGGCTGCTCGCGGTGGCGATCCTGATGGCGAACAACGTCCGCGACGCCGACACCGACGCGGCCGCCGGTAAGCGCACGCTCGCCGTGCGGCTCGGCAACCGAGCCTCGCGCGCGCTCTTTCGCGTCACGGTGGCGCTCGCGTTGCTGCTGCCGGTGCTCGCCGTCGCGACCGGCGCGGCGTCGGTCGCGTGGCTGCTCACGCTCACCGCCCTGCCGCTCGCCGCCGGGCCGCTGATCTCGATCGGTTACGCCGTCGGCCCGGAGTTGATCCGCACGCTCAACAACACCGCCATGCTGCACGCGCAGTTCGGGGCCATGCTGGCGATCGCGCTATGGATGTCCTGAGACGGGTGCCGTTCCGCGTGCGCCTGCGCGTTCCGGTCGGCGCGGTGGTCGAGCGCGCGGGCGAGTTCGTCGAGGGCCCGGCCGGGTGGGCGGAGTACTCGCCGCTGCCGTCCTGGTCCCCGGCCGAGCGGGCGCGCGCCGAAGCGGCCGCGGTCGAAGTCGCGGGAAGCGAGTTCCCCGCGCCGGTGCGGGACCGCGTCGAGGTCAACGCGCTCGTGCCGCGCGTGACGCCGCGCGAGGCGGCCAAGCTGGCGCTCGAGTCGGGCTGCGCGACGATCAAGGTCAAGGTAGGCGACGAGTACTCGATCGAGCGCGTGCGGGCGGTGCGCGAAGCGATGGGCCCGGCGACGAAGATCCGCGTGGACGCCAACGGGTCGTGGGACGTCGTGACGGCCTCGCTCGCGCTCGCGCAACTTGAGCAGTTCGGCATCGAGTTCATCGAGGACCCGGTGAGCAACCTGGAGGACATGGCGAACCTGCGCAGGGGGAGCAGCGTGCTGATCGCGGCGGAGTCGTGCGTCCGCACGATCCAGGACGTGCGGCGGATGAACGACCTGCGCGCGGCCGACGTGCTCGTGCTGAAGCCGCAGCGGATGGGCGGCATCGCGGCCTCGCTCGCCGCGGCTGAGGAGTCCACGGTTCCCGTGGTGCCCTCGAGCGCGCTGGAGACCTCGGTCGGGCTCTCGGCCGTGCTCGCGGTCGCCGCGGCGCTGCCGTCGCTCCCGTTCGCGGCCGGGATCGGCACGGCGCTGCTCTTGGACGAGGACCCGGTCGAGGATCCGCTCGTGCCGGTCGACGGCGCGCTGACGCCGCGCCGCGTGCGCCCCGCGCTGTGACGCCGAGCCGCGTGGAGTCCGCGCCATGACGCCCGAGCCGACGGCGGGCGACGTCGCGCTCGCGTGCGTGTCGGCGATGCTCGCCGAGCTACGCCCGGCCGGCGTGTGCGTGTCGCCGGGCTCCCGGTCGACGCCGCTGGCGCTCGCGGCGGCCCGCACGCCCGACCTGCCGCTGTGGCCGCACCTGGACGAGCGGTCGTCGGCGTTCTTCGCGCTCGGGCTCGCCAAGGCGAGCGGACGCCCGGTCGCGGTCGTGTGCACGTCGGGGACGGCGGCGGCCGAGTTCTACCCGGCGGTGATCGAAGCGGCGCAGGCGCGCGTGCCGCTCGTCCTGCTGACGGCCGACCGTCCGCCGCGACTGCGCGGCACCGGGGCCAACCAGACGATCGACCAGGTCCGCCTGTACGGGTCCTATCCGCGGCTGTTCGAGGAGGCCCCACTGCCCAAGCCGGGGTCCGGCGGGCTCTGGCGCGCGCTCGGCGCGCGCGTGCGCGCGACGGCGCTCGGTCCTCCCGCGGGGCCCGTCCATCTGAACCTGCCGTTCGACGAGCCGCTCGTGCCGGCCGGCGCCGAGGTCGATCTCGGTCCTGCCGGCCCGGCGGTCGCGACTGAAGCCGCCTCCCGGCCGGTGCGCGGCCAGGACCTGTCGATCCTGTTCGGCGCGCTGGAGCGCGAGCGCGGCGCGATCGTCGCCGGCGGCCTGCCCTCTCCCGCACCGGCGGTGGCCGAGCTGGCTCGCGTCGCCGCCTGGCCGTTGCTCGCCGAGCCTGCTTCCGGGATGCGCGCCGGCGACGCGATGTCGGTGCCCGACGCGCTCGCCGAGCGCTTCACGGCCGAGGTCGTGGTGCAGGTCGGCTCGACGCCCACGACGCGCGCGATGCTCGGCTTCGTCGCGCGCGCGGGGCGCTTGATCGTCGTCGACGCCGACGGGTTCCCGACCGACCCGGCCGGGCACGCGAGCCACGCGATCGCCGCCGACCCCGAGGCGCTCGCGCGCGCAGTGCTCGCGCGAGCCGCAACCCGCTCCCCCGCACCGTGGCTCGACGAGTGGAAGACCGCCGACGCGCGCCTTCGCCCGGCGCTCGACGCCGCGCTCGACGCCTCCGACGAGCCGGGCGAGCAGCGCGCCGCACGCGACCTCGCTCGCGCGCTCCCGGCCGGCGCGACGCTCGTCGTCGCCAACAGCGCGCCCGTGCGCGACCTCTGCCTCGCGATGGAGCCGCGCGACGGACTGCGGGTCCTCGCCAACCGGGGCGCGAGCGGCATCGACGGCTTCGTTTCGACGGCGCTGGGCGTGGCGGCGGCGGGCTCGCCCACGGCGGCGCTCGCCGGGGACCTCTCGTTGCTCCACGACGTCGGCGGGCTGGCGTGGGCGGCGAGCCACGGTCACGACCTCACGCTCGTCGTGGTCAACAACGACGGCGGCGGCGTCTTCGACCGGCTCGCCACCCGCGGGCTGCCCGAGCACGAGGGCCTGTTCGTCATGCCCCACGGCATCGACCTCTGGGCGCTCGCCACCGCGATCGGCGCGCGGCACGCGCTCGTCGGATCCGCGCGCGAGCTGCCCGCGCTCGTCGGGGAAGCGCTCGGCCGCCGCGGCATCGACCTCATCGAGCTGCGCATCGACCGCGAGCAGTCGCTGACGAGACTCCGCGCCCTGACCGAGGGACTCGCGCGAGCCTAACCAATACTGCCGTGCCCGGTCCATCGCAGGTCCCATGTCGTTCGATTGGACGAATCAGAGTCATGGGATGACAATTTGTCCATCGGCGGAGGGACTGGAGGAGCAATGAAGGACCGAAACGACGACGCCCTCGATCTCGGGGTGATGTTTCGTAAGGCAACGAGGTTCCTCATTGTCAACGTACGTTGGTGGACGAGGGCGATCATGGGCGCGCTCGTCGGCCTGATCATCGCGCACACGTTCTACCCGCCTTCGCTGGAATGGGTTGGCGAGAGCATCAACTTGGAGCACCCAAGCCTCGCTGCCGTTCTTGGCTTGGTGATCGTAGTTTGGATCTTCGAACGAGTCGTCTCGCTGCAAGAGGAGATGCGCCGACCGCCGTTCCGAATCCATCAAGGACGGCGTCGCGCATATCGGGCGCTGTCGGAAGTCATCGACCGCCGCGGCGTACGAAGCTTGGACCTGCTGCAGGTCAGCGGGCAGACGGCATCGTCGCTCCTTCATGACATTGCCGAGAGCCATCCCCGTACCAAGGTTCGCCTCCTGCTAGCTCATTCCAGCACGGCGGCAACGTTCGACGCGGATCAGAATCCGGACCATTGCGAACGCATACGAACGACGGTGCGCGACATCGAGGTTCTGGAGAGCGAGCACCGAGGGTTCAAGGTCAGAAGGAAGTACTACACCTCGCCACCGGGCATCTGCGCCGTCTTGCTTGACGGAGACGCTGTTTCGCTGAGTTGGTACCCGACTTTCAAGGACACGAGGAAACCTGACGTTACAAGGGTGAGAGGGCATGAGGCGCCAACGATCACGATCCGTGGACCGGTGGGACATGACCTGCGCAACTTCGCACGCGAGCATTTCGACAGACTTTGGTCCACAGCGGAGGACGACTTCGGCGCGTGAGGCCGGACTCAGGCGTAGCCGAGGGCGTCGAGCATGGCGGCGAGCTTCGCGTCGGTTTCGGCAAGCTCGGACTGCGGGTCGGAGTCGGCCACGATCCCCGCGCCGGCGAACATCAGCGCGATCCGGCCCGCCACCTCCGCGCAGCGCAGGACGACCGCCCATTCGCCGTCGCCGTTAGCGTCTTGCCAGCCGACCATGCCGGCGTACAGCGCGCGGTCGATCTCCTCCAGCTCCGCGATCGCTTCGCGCGCGCGCGCGGCGGGCGTGCCGCACACGGCGGGTGTGGGGTGGAGCAGCGCGGCGAGGTCGAGCGAGCCGAGCGAGGGGTCGCGCAGCGTCCCTGTAAATGCGGTCGCCAAGTGCCAGAGGCGCGCAGTCGCGACCGGGCGCGGCTCGGCGTCGAAGCGAAGGTTCTCGCAGAGCGGTTCCAGGACCGCGCGCACGTGGTCCGCCACGATCGCGTGCTCGTGGCGGTCCTTCGCGGAGGTGGTGAGCAAGTGCGCGGCCGCGGCATCGGCGTCGGGGTCGATCGAGCGCCGGGCGGTGCCGGCGAGCGGGCAGGCGGTGACGACCGCGCCCCGGCGCGCGACGAGCAGCTCGGGCGAGGCGCCGATGAAGCCGTAAACGGCGAACGCGAATGCGTCGGGCTCGAGCGCGCGCAAGCGGGCCAGCAGCGCGCGCCGGTCGAACTCGTGCGTCGCCTGAGCGATCAGCATGCGCGCGAGCACGACCTTGTCCAGCTCGCCGGCGCGGATGCGCGTCCGCGCCTTGTCGACCGCGGCGACGAAGGCGGAAGGCTCCGGGATCGGCGTGAGCCGCAGCGGCTCGCGCGGGTGCTCGGCGACCGGGTACGCGGTGAGCGGCTCGGCGGCGCCGGCGTCGAAGCGCCGGGTCGAGCCGCCCGCGCGCACGAGCGTGGTCTGCGGCACGACGAGCGTCGCCGGCGCGTCCTCGCCGAACGGCAGGGCCCCGACGACGAAGCCGCCGGTTTCGTCCAGCGTCTGTCGCGCCTGCCGAGCGGCGCGCGCGACGAGTTCGTCCCCTGCCGCAATACGCACCGCGCGCGCCGCCCCCACCCCGGCGAGGGCTCGCCCGCGGTGCTCGAAGAAGAAGCCGTCCCCGGGCGTCCAGTACGGAAGGAGATCGCTCGCCTCGAACGGCTTGGCGGCGATCATGCGCGCGACCCGGTGATGAGCTGCGCGGACCCGAGCAGCAGCGTGTAGCGAACCAGGTGCGTGAAGCCCGACCGCTCCAGCATCGCGCGCAGGTCTGCGGGCGCCGGCAGGTACGCGGAGGACCGGGGCAGGTACTGGTAGGCCGCGCGATCGCTCAGCATGCCGCCGATCATCGGCACGACGCGATTGACGTAGACCGAGTGGCCCGCGCGCGCGATGCCGCTTCGCGGCGTAGCCGTCTCCAGCAGCGCGATGCGCCCGCCCGGCCGCACGACGCGGGCGATCTCGGCGAGCAGCGCGTCCAGGCTCGTCACGTTGCGAAGCGCGAACCCGCACGTGACCCCGTCGGCGCTCGCGTCCGCGACGGGCAGGCGAAGGGCGTCGGCCTGCGCCAGGGGCGCCTCGGTGCGCGCGTTGGCGAGCATGCCCCACGCGAAGTCGAACCCGATCGCGCGATGGCCTGCGCGCGCCAGCTCGACGCAGAAGTCGCCCGTGCCGCACGCGAGGTCCAGCACGAGCGCGCCGCGGGGGAGCGCGAGCGAGCGCACCGCTCGCCGCCGCCACCCGACGTCGAGGCCGAAGGTCATCACGCGGTTCACCAGGTCGTAGCGCCCCGCGATCGTGTCGAACATCGAGCGGACGGCGCGCGCCTTCTCTTCGCCGGCCGGCAGCTCGCTCGCGCGCCGGCGACTCATGCGTTCACCGCCGGCGGTCCCGCCTGCTCCAGGTGCCTCTCGGCGGCGGCGAGCAGCACGCGCCGGAAGTGGTGCGTGACGAGCGCGGTCACGGCGGGGAGCAGCTCGGCGAACGCGCCTGCGAGCTGCTCGGCCGCTTCGTCGTCCTCCAGCCCCGCCTCGTTGATCGGCGTGCGCACGTAGGCGTCGAACAGCTCGATCGCGTGATCGACCGCCTCCCGCGCGGCGGCGTCGTAGCGCTTGCCCAGCTCCAGCAGCTCGTTCATGGGGAACCCGCGCTCGATCAGGCGCAGTCCCTGGCGCACGACCTCGACGTCGCCCGCGGAGTAGCGCTCGCGTCCGTCGACGGTGTGGCCCAGCTCGAGCCCGGCCTTCTCGATCGCGCGCAGCAGCGCGGTCGGCACGCCGGTGCGCTCGGCCACCTGCTCGAGCGTCAGCGCTTCGTCGTCGTCGGCCTGCGCGGCGGCCACGGCCTCGGCAAGCTCGGCGTCGGATCGTCGCAGGGTGCCGTCGAGCGCCCGCCGGATCAGCGCGAGCGGCAGCCCCTTGCGCTGGAGCGCGCGGATGGTGTTGATGCGATCGGCGTGCGAGTCGTCGTAGAGCGCGACGCGGCCGGACCGGCGCGGGGGCTCGATCAGCCCGATGGTGCGGTAGTAGCGAACGGTGTCGACGCTGACGTCGCACGTCCGGGCGAGCTGCTCGACCCGATACTCCACGACCGATGACTCTACGAGTGATCGCGCGCAGCTTCAACGCGCGCGAACGTCAGGCCAGGATCGCGCCCAGTTCCGTCGATCGCGCGTTCCCGGTCGCGTCGGCCGCACCGATCTTGACCGTGAAGTGCCCGCCGGGAGCCGTGAGCGGCGGGAGCCACTCGTAGACCTGCGGCCCGCCCGGCGTGTCGGCGCGCACCACGCGGTGCACGATGGCCCCGGTCGTCGTCGAGCGGATCTCGACGGCGTGCGTGAACGTCTTGGAGTAGTCGTCGGCGAGGCTGAACGTGATGCGCAGCGGCTCGCCCACGACACGGTTGCCGTCCGTCGCGGTCGCGCCGTTGATCTGAGGCGGCGTGCCGTCCACGGCGAGGATGCCGGCGGCGAACGCTCCCCACCGAAGGCCGTCGTGTGCGCGGACCCAGATCTGGTGCGGCCCGGGCGCCGCGCCCGCCGGGATGGCGAGCGTCGCGCGGACGCGCTCGGTCGTGCCGCCGAAGGCGCCGTCGGCGGCCTGCATCACGATCGGGGTCGCGTCGGGCCGGTCGAAGACGAGCTGTGCGCGGGTGATCGGACGGACGGCCGTTGCGATTGCGGTGACCGTGCTCGAGCCGCCGGAGACCGCCAGCACGGTCCCGGCGGCGTCGCTCGCGCGCGGGCCGGACGGACGCACCGCGCGCTCGATGTTGATGCGCCCGTGGCCGAAGTAGTCGTCCCGGCCGGGCGCGCCCAGGTCGTCCGCGGACGACTCGATGATTGAACGGACTTGCGCCGGCGACCGCGAGGGGTCTTGCGCGAACAGCAGAGCCGCGAGGCCGGATACCTGCGGTGCGGCGGCGGAGGTTCCGCAGGGAGCCTGCAGGCGTGCCGCCGGCATCGGCGCAAGCCCGTTCAACCGGTCGGCCGGGGCTGCGACCGACACGTTTCCGTTGTGGTTGGAACAGGGCGCGCGACCGTCGTCGGCGTTGGTCCCCGAAACCGACAGCGACTCGGGATACGAACCCGGGTAGAAGGGCGCGCTCCCGGTGTGGTTGCCGGCCGCGGCGACTACGAGCGAAGCCGGCGTGCCCGTGGTCCCCGCGGTCACGGTCTTGATCGCCGAGCGCACCGCCGCGGAGTCCGCGCTCAGGCCGAGCGAGAGGTTGATCACGCGCGCGCCGCGCTGCCACGCGTAGAGGATCGCGTCGGCGAGCGAGGCGGCGTCGGTGTAGCCGCTCCCGTCGACGACCGTGAGCGGCAGGATGGTCGCCGGGAAGCCGGCGCCCGCCATCTCGATCCCGTTCCCGGTCGCGGCTGCCGCGAGGCCGGCGACGAACGTCCCGTGGTAGGCGGCGGCGCCTTGCCGGCGCGACGGCGGCACCCAGTCGCGCGCCGCCGCCGTCAAGAGCTGACCGCCCGCCCGCGCGTCGGTGCTCGGCGAGCCGGCGTTGGCGAAGTCCGGGTGGCCCGCGTCGACCTTGGTGTCGAGCACCGCGATGGTCACGCGCTCGGCGCGCGCAAGCTCGGATGCGGTGAAGGTCGTTCCGGGGAATGCATCCCAGCCGAAGGGCGTGTTGGTCCGCAGGTGGTGCCACTGCTCGAACGACCCGTCGCACGGGCGGACGTGACATGCGTCGGAGGGGGAGAGCGCGACCCAGCCGCGGTGGTTCGGCTCGGCCACGCCGACGGCGGGGTCGGACCGGTACGAGGCCAGGACCAGGTCGACGTCGAGCGTGTCGGGGAACTCCACGAGGTCGAAGCCGATGGAGGGAATCGAACGGATGACGTGAGCGCCGGCTCGCGCGTGCGCGACGGCCTGGATTTGCTGCGAGGTGCCCGGGACGAACGTGACGAGCGCTTGACCCGGAACGACGAGCGGATCGCCGCCGCCGATCGCGGCGTCGGCGTGGTTGCCGCTTGCCGTCACGGTCGTCGCGACCGCAATCGCCAGCACCCAGCGTCTGATCCGGCGGAGATTCTCGGTATGCATGCGCCCTCCCATCCCCAGGGAGAACGCCCGTCCGCTTCGCCTGTTCGGCCTGGCTTTGGGCTATCCGCGAAGATAGCTAGCGTTGACTAGTCCGTGGCGGTAGGTCCCGGTTCCGTCCCTGCCCGAATGGCGCTTTCGCCGGACCCGCCGCCGCGCTCGATAGACTCCGCCGCCATGATCTGCGTGGTTGGAGCGGGGGCGATGGGCGGGGCGCTCACCGTGCAGCTCGCCCGGGCGGGCCGGGTCCCGACGCTGCTCGCGACCGAGTACGACTCCCCGGTCGTCGAGGCGTACGTGAAGGGCGAGCCCCACCCCGCGCTCGGCGTCCACTTGCCCGACGACCTGGCGATCGCCGATCCCGCGTCGTGGATGGACGCGGCGCAGAACGCGGAGGCGATCGTGCTCGCGGTCTCGACGGCCGGGCTTGTGCCGACCGTGCGCACGCTCGCGCCGCTCGCGCCGGAGACGTGCTTGTGGGCCGTCGCGACCAAGGGCTGGGACGAGGACACGCTGCGCTCGGCCGCGGGCGTCGTCGCGGACGAGCTGGCCGCGCCCGACCGGGTTGTCGCCGTCGTCGGCCCGTCGCTCGCGCACGAGATCGCGACCGGCGTGCCCACCGCGGTGGCGTGCGCGTCCACCTCGCTCGCCTCCGCGCGCACCGTTGCGGAGATGTTCGACTCGCCCCGTTTCCGGACCTACGTCACCGGCGACGTCGTCGGCGTCGAAGTCGGCGCGGTGCTGAAGAACGTGGTCGCCATCGGGTGCGGGATGTGCGACGGGCTCGCGGGCGCCTTCGGCGTGGAGGCGATGACCAACGCGAAGGCCTTCGTCTTCAGCAGGGGGCTGGTGGAGATGAGCCGGCTGGCGCGAGCGCTCGGCGGCAAGGCCGAGACGGTGCTCGGGCTGGCGGGCGCCGGGGACCTGTTCGTCACGGTGCTCGGCGGGCGCAACGCCCGCTTCGGCCGTCTCGTGGGCGAAGGGCGAACGCCGGAGGAAGCGCTCGCCGAGATGAACACCACGGTCGAGGGCTACGCAAACGCGCGCGCCGCGGCCGCGCTGGCGGAGAAGCACGGACTCGATCTGCCGGTCGTCGAAGTCGTCGCGAAGGTCGTGCACTACGGGCTCCCGGCGCAAGAGGCGATCGAGCGGCTCGTGGGCGGCTCGGTCGAAGACGAGTTCTAGCCGCGCGTAGACTCTGATCGATGCCCTGCATGCGCTGCGGGCGGGTGCAGCAGGACCCGCCGCAAGGCAAGCCGTCGCCGTGGATCGTCGCCGTCGCGCGCGGCGAGCAGGTGCTGATCTGCCCCTCGTGCCAGACCGAGCACCCGGCCTGGCGCGACGAGGTCGAGCGCTGCCCGGACTGCGGGTACGAGAAGCTCTCGCTCAAGCTCGGGTTCCGCGTGTGCCGGCGGTGCGGGACGAACTGGGAGCCCGTCGCCGACGGCGAGTAGCTGGCTACCGCGCCCTGCCCTTGACCAGGAAGAGCCGGCCTGCGCCGGTCGCCAGGCTCATCGTCGCGGCGAGGATGTCGCCGTTCGGACGCTGGCCGAACGTCGTGATGCTGTCGGGCGCGGTCGCCACCTGCGCGTTCTTCCATGCGCCGTCGCTCCTGGCGAGCCCCCACACCTCGTCCGAGCAGAAGTCCGCGTAGACGTACACGCCGCGCATGACCGGGAAGCGCGAGCCGCGGTAGACGTAGCCGCCGATGATCGCGCACCGGCCGTTGTCGGTCTGGTTGTAGTCCCAGCGCGGCGCCTTGAACGTCCTGCCCGAGCAGTAGCCGCCGCCGTAGACGTCCGCGACGTTGACGGTTCCCTCGCGGCAGTCCCAGCCGAAGTTGACGCCGCGCGCGTTCCTGCCGGCCGCCGAGACCTCCTCGCGCGCCTGTTCCCCGACGTCGCCGATGATCATCGTCCCGTTCGCGCGGTCGAACGACCAGCGCCAGGGGTTTCGCAAGCCGTAGTGCAGGATCTCGCCCCTGCCCGGCGTCGAGCCGTGGAACGGGTTCGTCCCCGGGCTGCAGTAGCGCTTCGACCCGCACTGCTTGTTGACGTTGATGCGCAAGATCTTGCCGAGCAGGCTTCCCTTGTCCTGCGCGTCGTTCCCGGGATCTCCCGCTCCCCCGCCGTCGCCGGTCGAGATGAACAGGTACGTGTCGTCGAAGTGCAACTGCCCGCCGTTGTGAGCCGGGTGGCCGGGGTGGTTGATGTCGATGATCTTGCGGTGGCTCGAGTGCGTGGCTCGGTTGGCCGTCGGCGGGTTCACCTTGTAACGAGCCACGACCAGGTCGCCCTGCTGGTCGGTGTAGGACACGTAGAACTTTCCGTTCGAGGTGAACTTGGGATGGAACGCCAAGCCGAGGAGCCCCTGCTCGTTGCCCCCGCCGGAGTCGGCGTAGGACAGAACCCGGCCGCGGATGTCCAGGAACGCGCGCGAGCGCAGGCCGCCGCCGCTCGTCCAGATGCGGACGCGACCCGCCTGCTCGACGATGAAAACCCGGCTCGTGCCGTCCTTGGGATCGGTGATCGCGGTCGGCCGCACGAGGCCCGCGCTCAACTGCTTGAACGTCACCTTCACGTTGGCCGGGTTGACGGCGCCGGGCCGGACCGGCTGCGGGGGCGCCGGCTCGGCGCCGGGCTGTTGGCTGCATGCGATACTCGCGACGAGCACCAGCGAGGCGAATGCTCTCATGCGTTCATCCAACTGGACGCCGGGCACCCACGCAACCGTGCAGGGAGGAAGCGATGTCGATCGCGAAGCTGGGCGAAGCCAGCGGGCGCTGGGTGGTCGCGGCGAGCGTGCTCGGGTCGGTCATGTCCTTCGTCGACGGAACCGCAGTCAACGTCGCGCTGAAGGCGATCGGCGCGGAGTTCGGCGGCGCGATCTCGGGCCTGCAGTGGGTCGTGGACGCATACCTGCTCACGTTGAGCGGCTTCATCATGCTGGGCGGCTCGCTCGGCGACCTCTACGGGCGTCGGCGCGTCTTCGTCATCGGCGTGATCGGGTTCGCCGGCTTCTCGCTGTTGTGCGGGATCGCGCCGACGCTGCCGGCGTTGATCGGGGCGCGCGCGTTGCAGGGGGTGTCGGCCGCGTTGCTCATGCCGGGGAGCCTGGCGATCATCACCGCGGTCTTCGACGGCCCGGATCGCGGCCGCGCGATCGGTCTGTGGACGGGGTTCACGGGCATCGCGGCGATCATCGGGCCGTTCCTCGGCGGCGCGCTCATCGACGCGGGGAGCTGGCGGCTCGTCTTCCTCATCAACGCGCCGATCGCCGCGGCCGCCGTGTTCATCGCCGGGCGTCGCGTACCGGAGACTCGCGACGAGTCCACCGGGCGCCACCCCGATCTCGCCGGCGCGCTGCTCGCGGCGCTCGGGCTGGGAGGCGCGGTCTACGCGCTCATCGAGGGCCCCGTTCGCGGATGGAGCGCGCCGGAGATCGTCGCGGCCGGCGTTCTCGGCGGCGCCGGTCTGGTCGCGTTCGTCGTCGTGGAGGCCGCGCGCGGCGACCCGATGCTGCCGCTCGCGTTCTTCCGGAACCGAACCTTCAGCGGAGCGAACCTGGCGACGCTCGCCATTTACGGCGCGCTGAGCGCGTCGCTGTTCTTCATCGTGCTGCAGTTGCAGGTTCGGATGGCCTACAGCGCGACGCTCGCCGGGTCGACGCTCATCCCCGTGACCGCGATCATGTTCGTGTTGTCACCCGCGTTCGGGCGCATGGCGGGCGAGCGCGGCCCGCGCCTGTTCATGACCGTCGGGCCCGCCGTCGCGGCCGCCGGCCTGTGGCTCTACGGGCGGGTCCTGCCCGGCCGCTCCTTCTGGGAGTCTGTGCTGCCGGCGAGCATCGTGTTCGGCATCGGGCTCTCGGTGACCGTCGCGCCGCTGACGAACACCGTGCTGAGCGCGCTCGAGTCCCGTCACGCCGGGATCGCGTCGGCGGTGAACAACGCGGTCGCGCGGCTCGCCGGCCTGATCGCGATCGCGGTCGTGCCCCTGGCGGTCGGCATCGCCGGCGCGGAGCTTGAGGACCTGACGGCTTCGGCCTTCCAGCGGGCGACGCTGATCTCGGCGCTGGTGTGCCTCGGCGGGGCGCTGATCTCGGCCGTCACGATCCGGGACGAGACCGTGCACGAACCGGCGTCGTCGCCGTAGATCGCGACTGCTACGCTCGCGCGCGGGGCGCGTAGCTCAGTGGCCAGAGCGCCTGCCTTACAAGCAGGAGGCCGGAGGTTCGATACCTCCCGCGCCCACCAAATAGTCCTTACTCGAACCCACCCCCAAAGAAACAAGGGCGGGTTCGTCTGCTTGTTGAAGAATGGCCTTGGCTTCGGCGAGGACCGCTTCGACCTGCGCCTGCTCTCGCGCGGCCTCGATCTGCCGCTTGAAATCGAACTTGAGCATCTGTTCGAAGGGCTCAGCGAGCTTGAACCGCACCTTGTCCCCCGCCCCGACGAACACCTTCTCAAAGAACGCTTGATTCCAGAGCCGCTTGACCGTGTCGGGGGCGATCCGGTAGGCGCGTTCGCAGTCAACGAGAAGCTGCGCGGCCTGCTCGCCAGTGCGGGTGATGCTGGCAAGGGAGACCTTGGCTTTTGCGATGGCGGCTTCGGCGGCTGCGATCTCACGATTGATCCGGCTCTGCTCAGCGACGAAAACGTCCTCGGGTACCAGGTCGCGATAGGAACGCTGGAAGAGCTTCAAGCTGTCGGACTTGAGTCGGGCGAGCCGCCGCTCTTGCCTGGCCGCTTCCTTCTCGCGCCTGGTCTGCCGCGTGGCGAGGAACTCACGGAGCGCAGCGGCGATGGCCTCGGCGCGCTCGGGCGTGAAGCTCACTTTTCCATACTGACGAGCAACCAGCTCCTCGACGTTGTCCACCCGAAGATACTTCTGGCGACATTGCCGAAACTTCTGTTTGCCCAGGCAGAAGAAGTAGTAGTAGATGCCGCCGTGGCCGTTGGCTTTGGTGATCGTGAGCCGCGCGCCGCACTGATCGCAGAAGACCGTTCCTTTGAGGTAGTGGGGATGGGCGCGCGTGCGCTCCCCGGCGGTGTAGTGGGCCGCGAGCACCTGCTGCACCTTGGCGAAGGTCTCGGGAGTCACGAGCGGCTCGTGCGTACCCTGATACTCCTTGCCCCGGTAGCGCACAACGCCCGTGTAGTAGGGGTTCTTGAGGATCGAGGTAAGGTTCGACAGGTGAAGCGGATGGGCGGGACGCGTGCGGGTCGGCACGGTCGTCAATCCCTTGGCGGTCAGGCCGTCGAGAAGCTGGAACGTGCTGCAGTCGCCCGTCGCGTAGGTCTCGAACGCCCAGGCGATGAGCGGACCTCGTTCGGGGTCGACCCTGACGGTGCGGATCTCGCGCCCGTCTATGACCTTGCGCACGTTTCGGTAGCCGATGCCGACCCGCATCGGGCTCCCGCCCTTCTCGGCCTTCTTCGTGCTTCCCTTGATGACCTCGGTCGCGAGGTTGTTGGCGTAGAGTTCGGCAAAGCCGGCCATCACGGCGTGCATGAATCGTCCGGCGGGCGTGTCGTCGATGTTCTCCGATACGGAGACCAGCTTCGTGCCCGCCTTGTCCAGGGCGATACCGATGAGCGCGTCGTCGTAGCGGTTGCGGGCCAGGCGGTCGACCTTGTGGACGATGACGTAGTCGATGCCGCCTTCGGAATGGATGCGCCCGAGCATCTTCTGGAGTTCCGGCCGGTCGGCGCTCTTCGCGGACTCTCCTTTGTCGGCGTATTCGGCGAGGACCGTGGCATCCAGTGATTCGGCCTTGGCCAGGCAGGCGTCGCGTTGGGCCGGGATGGAGTAGCCCTCGGGGTCGCCGCCGCGCTCGGCTTGCTCTTTGGTGGAGACGCGCAGGTAGATGACCGCGGTCCTCATGCGGCTCGCTCCTTTGCCGAGCGGCAGCGCGCGGGCGGCTCGGTGAGCCCGAGCGATTGCAGGCGAACGTTCATGGCCGAAAGCGACACCCCGAACATGCGGGCGAGCGCGCGAAGGTCTTGGGTCTTGTTCACCCAGGCTCGGCGAAGCAAGACCTTCGGCATGAGCAGATTTGCGGCGAAGAAGTCGCAGACCGCCTCGGCGCGATCCTCGGTGCTCATTCCGGCGACGGCCGGATAGAGCTGCTCGGTGCGCGCGGCGTCGAGCACATGCTTGAACTCATGCCCGATGCTGAAGCGCTGGCGCGCCAGCGGCTCGGCGCCGTTCAGCACGATGTACCACAGGCCCTTGATCCACTTGGCGCCGCCCGAGATGGTGAGCGGGGCGACGCGCCGGACGCTCACGCGCGGCAACGCCGTGATGACGGTCTCGGGCACCGGGGGCTTCGTCACGCCAGCGGCCGCAAGAAGCTTGACGGCTTGAAGCTCCGCCAGGCGCAGGCTCTCGGTAATGGTCAGCGGCCTGCTCGGGACGAGCGCGCGCAGGTCGGCGATGAGGTTATTCACGCCGACCCTCCTTCTTGCCTGCGGCGATGCGCTGGAACACCTCGTCAAGCTGGCCGATCTCGTCCTGGGAGAGTTTGTATTTCGAGCGCAAGTAGACGGGGAGTTCGGGCAGGTCGCCGGGCACTTCGTAGCCGACGATGTCATACAGCTCGCGCATCGGGAGTTCGAGCGCCTCGGCGATGCGGGCGAGCTTGGCCGGGCGCGGTTCTTTGACCGTTCCCTCTTCGAGCAGATGGATCGTGCTCACGCCCATGCCGACCGCGTCGGCCAACCCGCGCAGGGAAAGGCCCTTGGCCTTGCGTGCCTTCTTGATGCGGTCGCCGAGTTGTTGTGCTTGGGACTTGGACATGACTTCCTTCGTTCTTAGGGTGTTCACTAAACTGTACGCCTGGGCGCGGGGCGAGTCAAGTGGAAAATAGTGGGTCATCTGACAGCTAGGAAGTATCGCCGACAGGCATGAAAGGACCCCACGTTAGATTCACGTGGGGTCCATTTGAGCAGCCCTGCTAACGTCACGTGGACGCCTTCGAATCACACTTCGGAAAAAGAGCCGTGCATATACTGGCCAGACCACGATCCAGTGATCACTGATGCCCGATCGTGAAGGCTTGCGCCTGCGAGAGACATGGATCACATTCTCAAGTCTGACTCGTGTAACGCGCTTAGGGTCACAGCATTTGTTCAGTTCTGACTCGAAGTTATATCCCAAGCACGCTTTGTGCGACAGCTTACGAAGAAGGGCGAGCCTGATGGCGCGTTGCCCGCTCAACGTTGCTATAAAGCCCCCAAGCGGTCCCCAATACAGGGCGCGCCGCCATCCGGGACTCTCAAGAACACCGCAACTCATCACGAAGCCGTTTTCGAGAGCCGTGATGAGTCTTGAGATGTGTCGTGGCTGTAGGCCCTTCAAGTCTGCATCAAGCGTTACGACAACATCATACTCATTGCCAAGTGCGGCAAGTCCTGCGAGTAATGCCTCCCCCTTGCCCCGACTTGGGCAGAAGATGATCTCTGCCCCTGCCAAGGACGCGATCCTAGCGGTGGCATCCGTGGAACCGTTGTCGATAACGACTACGCGGGTGACCTCGTGCGTGGTCATGGCTGCCTGAACTACGCCGCTTATCGTTGGAGCCTCGTCAAGAGCTGGAATGAGCACGGCAATCTTTCGTAACTGCGTCATCTGAACCCAACCTCCCGCTTAGAAGGGGTCTCGACCACTAATGATCTCCTCTCCCCGTCGGATTGCGTCAACCAGGGCCACGCAGACATCGTCCTCATCTAGGCACTCACTGCGGAGATACTGATCGTTGAGAATCCGCCAAGCGGCGATGAAGGCACGAGCATTCCGAGAAGGAGTGAGGACGGCGAAAGCTGCGAAGAACACGGTAGCTGCCCACCCTAAGACCTCAACTCCGCCAGCCCCAATGAGGCTCCTGACGAAAGGAGGCTTCGTGGCGGCTGTGATGCTAAGAAGGACACCGAACAGGGACAGGCCAAGGTGAAGCCCGCTCCACACGAAGTAGCTTCGCCTCCAAGACTTCCGTAGCCTTCCTACTTCGGCGCGGACGTTCTCTGCGACAGGCAAGCCCACCCTCCTCCTACCACCTTTTGTACGAACGCGGATGCTACCAAGAGTCTCCGCCTGCCAAGGGCGGCGCGGGTGCAAGGGCGTCGAGCCCGATGTGAAGGGACCACACGCGATTGTCTCACTTCTTGAATGGTTTGTGTAGATACTGCGGGGTGGAGGGGCCGCGTGAGACGCGGCTCCCTTCCACCCCACGTACGGGGATGACTCATCCATCCCCGGCCGGGCGTGTGCGCTTTCCGCGCTTCTGCTCCGGCTCGCCCGTCTCGGGCTTTGGACCAAGCAGGGCCTGGATTGCCTCCCGCTTGGAGGCGGCGTCGGCGTCGATCTGGGCCAAGACCTTGCTGGCCTCGTCCTTGATGTCGACCTCGGCGCTGCGGCGTTCGATGTGGGCATCGACCGCCTGCCGCAGTTCCTCGACAAGCGGGCGCTTGCCGATCTTGGCCAAGAGCGTCAACGTCGCGTGGACGCCCTCCGGCACCTTGATCGCGATGGTTCTCATCGCGGCACCTCCTTCGGCGCGAGCGGCCGGCGACCCCGTGCGGGTCGCCTCGAAAGCCGCATGACGCGAGGGAGCTAGGGCCGCTCATGCGGCCCCTCGTTCATGTTCGCCAAGACGCTGCCGCGCGATCTTCGCGTACACCTCGTCGACCTCGACGCCCACGAAGTGCCGGCCGAGATTCGCGGCGGCAACGAGCGTCGAGCCCGACCCAGCGAAGGGATCAAGCACGGCGTCGCCCTCTTTGGTGCTGGCGCGGATGAGCTTCTCGAGCAACGCAACCGGTTTCGCATGCGGGTGAGCTTTGGCGCTCACGCGCGGCACCGACAGCAGGGTCGGGATCGAGCGCTCGTGGTAGACGGGAGCGCCTTTTTCAAGGACCAAGACGTTCTCGTAGGCGCGGCGGAACACGTTGCCGTAGCCGGCGTTGCGCTTGTCCCAGGTGAGAACCTCACGCACCCGGTAGCGCGTGTAGCGGCGCAGGAACACATCCCACAGCGGGAGGTGATGGACGCCGCAGAACACGAAACCGACACTGTTCCTCTTGAGCAGGCGGTAGCTCTGCGCGACGACGGCCATCCCGGTGAGCGGGTTCTGGTCGCCGGCGATCCGGCGCCGGGCCTGGCCGTAGCGCGTGTCATTCCCGTACGGCGGATCGCAGAGCAGCGCGTCGACCCACCCGCTCGGCCAGGTCGGGAGAAGGGCCGCAGCGTCGGCGGTGTAGAGGCGGTCGAACTCGGGCCTCGTATTTTTCATGATGCAACCTCGCCGGTGAAGGTTCGCACGACCTCGGCGTCGAGACAGACCGCGTGCAGCGCCCGCGCGCCTTCTGGTTCGGCCGCGATCACCTCGCCGAGCGTGCTCTTGCGCGCTTTGCTCGGCACCACCCAGGCGACGCGAGGGAAGTAGCCGAGCCGGGCTTGCTCGCGCCCGGAGGCGAGGTGGGCGCGGTAGCGGGTCAGCTTTCGCCGAAGGGCTGGCACCGATTCGGTGGCGCGATCGATCTCAAGGAAGAACCCGAGTTCGAACTCGCCCTTCCCGATCCGGCAGAAGGCGTCGGGTTTGAGGACGCTGCGCCCGCCGCCGGGACCGGCATGCTCGCGCCAGCAGGCGGGCTCGGCCTGGAAGCCGAGAAGCTCAAGCTCGCCGCTCCGCTCGGCTTCGACGAGCCGAACGTAGACCTCGGAGACCGCGACCGCGTGCGACACGAAGGGCATCGAGGGCAGGGCCGGCCGCTGCGGTCGCCGGGGCGTGGGGCTGAGGTGAAGGCCAGCCACGTCGAGCACGTAGACGAACGAGGAGCTTCCGGGGCGCACGCCGCCGATCCGCCGGTCGAGCCGGGCAAGGACGCGCAGGGCCGTAAGACGAGCCAGGGCATCCCGGCAGCGGCGGGCGTTCGACTGGCGGCTCGTACCGACGAAATGGATACGCTCGATCTGTCCTGCCGTGACGAGGTTGAGCGTGCAGACGGTTGCCATGATCGCCAGGTCGCGGTCGCTCAAGCTGCGGCGAAGCTCGGCCACCCGTGCTGGCGTGAGCCGACGAGGAGCAGCTTCCTTCCCTGTCGCGTTCGGGAGAGAGTCGTTTGCCTTACCGGGTCTTCCTTGCCCGCTGGCCTGCGACAACGCCGGTGCCGACTCCGATGCGAACGGACGGGCGAACGGAATCATCGCCTCCTCCTCTTGCCGCCGATCGGGCTGTCGGTGCCGTAGGCGCTCTGGCGCTCACGGATTGCCGCCTCGACCTCGGCGCGGTCGCGCCCATAGCGCATCCGGGACAGGTGCCGAACGCGCTGGGCGCTGCCGAGCGAGGGCGTCATCGGCAGCGTGCGGCCGGTCGCGGGCGGCGCGATGCGGTCGCCGAGGTTGATCGAGAGCGCGACCTCGCGCGGGCCGAGGCCGAGCAGGTCGGCAGCCGTAAGGTGCGGCGCGAACTCCTTGGCGAGCACGGCGGCGTCGGCCGCGCCGCAGGAGAAGGCCACCTTCGTGCGGCAGTTCAGGATGGCCTGGCGCGTCGCGGGAGGCATCTGCCCCAGGAATTGCGTCGCAAGCACCAAACCGCAGCCCAGGCCCCTGGCCTGTGACACGACGTCCTCGAGCGGTGTGGGGAGATTCACGAAGTCGACCAGCTCGTCGATCAGGCAATAGAAGGGCGGGCGCTCGGACTGCGCCAGGATGGCCCTGGCTTGGACGGCCGACCAGAGCCGCGCGAAGATCAAGCTGCCAAGTAGTCCCGTTCCCTCCTCGGAGAGAGCGCCCTTGGGAAGCCGGACGACGAGGATCTTGCCCTCGGCCAAGACCTGATCGAAGGTGAACGTCGGTTCGGCCATCCCAAGACAGGTGCGCAGCGTCGGCCAGAGCGTGAAGGCGCGGAGCTTGTTCATCACCGGCCCGATGGCCGAGGCGCGCTCGCCAGCGGACAGCGACTCGTACCAGTGCCAGAACCCTTGGAGCGCGAAGTCCTCGACCTGCGCGGTGACGGCGGCGCGGAATCGATCCGAAGTGAGCAGTAGCGGAATCTCGCAGGGCGTCATGCCCGGCACGCGGCCGAGCGTGAGCACGGCCGAGGAAAGGATGTCGGCGGTGCGCGGCCCCCAGAACGCGGCCCAGATCCGCTGCATGACCCCGACGAAGTTGCGGGCGATCAGCTCCCGCTCGTGCTCGGCGCCGGTCAGCAGCGACAGCGGCACCGGGCGCTCGGTGTCCGTTGGGTCAAAGACGATGACGTCACGCTCACGCTCCGGCGGGATGCGGTCGAGGAAGTCGTTGGCCGTGTCGCCCTTTGGGTCGAGCAGGGCGAGGCCGCCACTGCGCGCGTCGGCTGCGCCGAGGTTCACTTCCACTGTCGACTTCCCCACCCCCGAGGGACCGATGACAAGGACGCTCGCGAGGGATGCCTCGCGGCTCACCGCGAGCGGTCGCTCCGCGCCGGGAAAGTTCGAGACGGCCAGCACCCGGCCTTGCGATGGGATGGCGGGCGCGGCCGGGAGTTGACGACACCCGCCGAGTTCGAGGCCGGGAAGCACCGGCGAGGAGAGCGGAAGGCCGAGCAAGGCAAGTAGTTCTCGCGCGTTGAGCAGCAGCGGGTAAGAAAAGATGGGCGGCAAGGCGCGCTCGACGCGTCGAGCAAGCACCCACCCGCCGAAGGCGCGGCGCTTGAGCGCGGCCCCCGCGACGTTCATAACGTGCAGGGGCGCACTGAGACGGGCAAGCAGCACCCGCGACCGCGTGGCGCTCGCCCGTGCTGCCAGTCGTCCGGTCACCGCGAACGCCGGCTCGGCGAGCTTCTCACGCACGGCCCGGCGCTCCTCGTGGGTGAGGACTCGGCCAGTCGCGTGGCGAAACCACGCGCGCTCCCGCTCTTTCGGCGGACGCGCGAGGGCCGGAGCGATCACCCACTGGTAACGGGCTTCCTCGCCCTCGGCGAGGGGCTGCAGCGCGGCCAGGATCGCCGCGGCCGAGCCCTCGGGCGCGGCGGTGCGAAGAGGCCGGAGGCGGCTCGTCTGGCGGAGATGCCCGGCGAGGGTGACGACCGGTGCTGCCGCGTCTTCCGGCTCGATGCGGATGCCGGGGATCGCAGCGCGAAGCTCGGACAGGACATAGGCGTCTTGCTTGGCCGAAACGGTGAGGCGATGAGAAGTCTCGCCAGCCGTCGCGAGCACCTCGAACACGACGTGCGGGGCTGTCGTGAACCGCCTCCACCACGGAGGAAGCAAGCCGCTCATCGCCCGCACGAACGCAAGCGCCGCCTCGGCGGTGAGGTCGCGGGGGAAGCGCAGGCGGTATGTCGTGCGGCCGGCCACGGCCTTAAGGCACACGAGGTAGCGAAGCGCCGCCAGGCTCGCAAGGAGCGTGATACCGATGAAGATCGCACTACGCATCGGCCTGCTCCTGCTCGGAGGTTGAGGTAGCGGCGTCAGCTTCCTGCTCGGCTGCCTCGAGCGTCTCGGCCAGTTCCACCAACGCCGCAACGAACCGATCGAGGTCGAACGGCTCTTTGTGGACGACGCGGATTCTGAGTTGACTCATGGGTGCCTCCGAGCGGCGTTCATGTTCACTTTGCTGAACGCTGCGTTTAGGATTGTTCAGCAAACTGAACAATGAGTCAAGACGTTTTCATTCACCTATAGCGGCGGGGCTGTGGAAAAACAGCGGCCAGTATGGTCGCGAGAATGGCGAGGGCGAAGATCGCCGGCAGCGCTTGCTCGATGAGGCCGTTCAAGATGCGGATCACGATTGAGCCAACTGCGACGCCGATGGCGGCGTTACGAATCCTTCTCACGGCGCGTCCTTCCCATGGGACCGCCGCGCGTCGGCGATTCGGTGGAATGTCTCCCGGTCGATCTCGGCCATCCGCAAGCGAACCTTGGTCGTGATCCGGTCATGGCGTTGCTTCTCGTTCTCGATGCGGTAGTCGATGAGCATCCTTGAAAGAGTCGCGTGGAACTGCGAGCCGTAGTTGGTAACGACGTAATGGGTAGCGATGAGCAGCGCCAGCAAGACCAGCCAGACGATGAACGCGATCATCGCGTGAACCTGCCTCTCCTTCTCTCCTGGTGCTCACCGGCCAGGGCGATGCGAGCGCGCTGGCGGTTGATCAGCGCGGCGGCGGCAAGCGTGCCGCCGAGCGGGTTCCCCGCCTGTTTGGCCAGTTGTCCAACTTCCGCGCGAATCGAGGCGGCGGTCGCTTCATCGACGCGAGGTTCGGGCGCGGGCTTGTGGCGTATCCGAAGAATCCGCGACCGGCGCCAGACGGCGGCCGAGGTCGTCGCGATCCCGGCCGCGAATGCCAGGGCTTCGCTCAGCATGGGTTCCTCCTCACAGGTCACGCGTCACTCGGTCGGCGGCCATCTCGCGGGCGACCAGAGCGTTTGCCACGAGGTTGGCGACGGCGGGGTTGCGCGCGATGGCCTCTGCGGCGACGTGGCCGAGCAGTACGCCGCCTTGGATGCGGATGGCCGTCACGAAGTCCAGGTTGCCGAGCTTGTGAGCAACGAGTTCGGCCAAACGATCGTGCCGGTAGGCCTCCACTGCGATCTGGGTGTCGATGCGGCGTCGCTGAGCGAGTGTGCCTATGCGGCTGAGCGGACCGCCTTGGTAGGGGGTCAGATTCGATGACATGGGGGTACGCTCCTCTCGATTCTTGTTGGGAACTGTCCTTAGCCGTTTGCCGTGCTCGATTTCCGATGAGCTTTGCGCGAAGAGGGCAGGATTCCTCGCGCACGAAGATTGCGCTCAACGCTTTGCCGATATGGATCGGGTAGATCGGGGAGTACATCGTTGATGATGGCCTCGCCGACCATCCGGAGTCCCTTGGCCACGACTTCCGATGAGGGCGGAAGATCGGGATCCCCAAGCCAGGTGACAACGGCCTGAAAGACTCCATTTTCAGTCAGGCGGCCGACACCATCCAGGATGACTGCAGACATTGGCCATCCCCACGAATACGGAAGCACTCTCTCGAAGCCCAAGACCGCTCCGGCGAAGGCACCACCGCGGATCAGGCCTAAGTTCTTTGGCGCGGAATCCGGTACAGGCACGCAACCTCCTACCCGGGCGCCTAAGAGGTTCGTTGTGCCGGCCACCGATCCGGCGAGCAAGTATTCCGAAAGGCAGTTCCGCGCCTTCCTCGCGCTGGTTCTACTGGTTCACCTTCGCCCGGGAAGAGCAGGATCGCCAGCTAACCTGAACTGTTTGTATCCCCTTGCTGGAACCAGGATAGCAAGGTGTCCTCTCCGGTCGTCAAGAGACACAAAGAAGGGCCACCCGTCTTGGGTGGCCCTGTTCCCTGCTTCAAGCGTGTTCGTGTTCGTCGCAGTAGCACATGAGGAAGCCCTGATCTTGATGGCAGGCGCGTTGTTCCGCTAAGCGGCGACTCAGGCGTTCATGGTATTCGTGCGCGAGGATGTCAACGAAACTCCGGCCTGGAAACGCCAGCTTGATCTCGGCGAGCGACCCACCTTCGACGGCGCGCAGGAACGGCAACACGACGCTGAACTGTTCGCGCAGGTATGCCTCGAAGCACTTGCAGCCGAACTCCTGGTGGACCTGCTCGGCCCAGGCGGGAATGAGTTCGTGCTCCACGACTTGCGCCATGGGCTGCGGTCGAGAGTCGTAGAACGCTCTGCTTGCGGCGAGTCTCGCACCGATTTCCTCTGATGTGTGCTCCTCGAACGGCTTGAAGCCGGGCAACGCGATGCGTCGCATCGTGCCCCCTTCAAACAGGTTGTGGCGGACCATGAGGCGATCCGCCTCAGCGGGGCCGATGCTCTCACGAATGCACAAATCGGTCAAGATCAGAGCCGAAGCAGGAGAGAAGTCGCTAGGACAGTTTAGACGAGCTGAGAAACGTACGAGACGAGTCGCTTCGTGAGATCAAGTGCAAGACTGGCGTCGCGGTGGTCGATGGGAAAGGTGCCTTGATCCTCTCCCTGCTTGGCAACGTGTCGTCCCGAATGAAGGAACGAGACAACGTGCTTGGTCATGTCGTCGAGCGCGTTGCGTTTCGTCGCGTCGATCACTCCATTGAAGATGTTTTGCTTTGCACCGGGCAGCGCTTCGAGTGCCCCATAGCAACGCTGGAATACGGATGCATCGTCTCCCTTGTGGAAGGCGGCCTCGGCTTCTTTGAGGTGCTTGAGCGCCTTGCCGACGGGACTATCGCGACCCTCTTTAGGCAGCCGAATTTCTGACGGGATGTACTGTTCCACACGGATGGGCTGAACGACGTCAGTGAACCAGTCGCTTCTAGCAACCTGGATACGGAGGTCCGCCTTGCCAATCAGGGGATGACGCTCCCATTCGTCTTTCGGAAAGTCGGGCGTCGAACCACTCGGGTCCGCTGAGCTCGTGTAGTAAGCGCCGTCCAAGCTAAGAGTCAGATCGACACGACTTCCGGAAATGGCATCGTTAACGAAACGAAGCGCTTCGCGCGTGATTGGAATCTCGCACGCGGCTTGGCGTTCGTATCCTGACCTGGCAGGCACGGGATGGTCACAACGGAGTGTGCCGAGTCCGAGGATCTCGCCGTCGAACGCAAGGCGAGCATTCAGGTGCGGCAAATACACCCACCCGATGCCGTCGCGATGTATGGCCTGGACTTCGAGATCAAACTGTAGACGCGGAAGGACTTTGCCCCGACCGGCGACACGTCCAGAACTAATACGAACGATTGACCGACTGAACGCGTTGGCGAGCGTCACATCTCCCATCAGGTAGCCCCCGCTGTTGGTAGTACATCAAGAAGCCGAACCTTACGCGGACAAGACTGGGGGAGGCGACTCTTTAGCAATCCACGTACGATCCTGCGCCGGAGTACTCGTAACCAAATCTTCACACGGAATCGGCCGGTTGAACGATCACCATACGCTCCACGATGTCCAAGGACTGTATCGCGAGGCATAGCATCAAACGGAAGCTAGTGAGCCCTGCGCCTTGCCTGAGCCAGACGAGTTCACTCCGAAGCCGATCGAAAAGGGCAGGCTCGTTGTTCAAGGATGTGCTCCCGATTCGCTACGTTCCAGGAGGTGGATTCGTCCTTCCGCAAAAGACCGATGGAATGCGTGAAACTCCTCTTCAGTTGCCTCTGATTCTCGCCCAAGAGCCCGTTGCTGGCCACGACTATGAGCCCGTTCGACATCCTTGAGTCCCTCTTTGGCATCCTCACTACTCGTTGCACAAGCAACCATCACGAAACCGATAGTGTCCAACTGCGATGGCGTCACGCGATAGCGCATATTGTCTGCCTCGGAGCGCATACGCTTAACGAGGGCTATCGCGCGCGCGCGGGTAGTCGTGGTGGCGCTACTTGCCACGTAGTAGGCGAGGTTGCCAAGGCACACGAAGTAGCGATGTTTCAACTTCGCGTCAGAAACTTCGATTCTTGAGAGAGTCCTTCGACTAATAGCATTCGCTGCCGCCGCAAGCGCGCGTTCTGCAACATCAATGGAGCGGCGGTTTTGGTCAAAGCAAAAATAGACCATAGCCATAAAGGTCAAAGCCCGCTCTCTCTCATAGGGACTGTTCGCGAGCTGAACCCACCGTTCCAATGCATCGAGTGCTATGTAGATCGCCTCATCCTCCGGTCGATCGCCGTGTTCCACGAGACGATCCCCTTTCCAGAGCCGCAGTGAGATGCGTGTATGAAGCCTCGCGGTATCACAGTTATGCTCATTGCGCTTACCAAACTCATGCACCTTATTGTGTAGTGCTGTCAGCTCTGACTTCTTTGCCTTGTCTATCCGGTTGCGAAGGCGAACATACTGGCGCTCAAGATCGCTGCCCCTGTCCGCAAGCGGAGCATTCGTAATGATCTCCAACAGCTTGCGTCGCGCTTCAAGCTTGAGTTTGCGCTCGTCTTTCCATTGCTCCTCGATCTCGTCGCGAACACTTCGAGCCATACTCCCAAGAGCGTCCAGTTGGGTCGAAAGAAGAGAGAACTGACGCTTGAAGAGCGGAGTTACGCTACCTCCTGCAGGCTTGTACGTAAGGTCATGCGTCCACGCATCCCACGCCTCCTCCACGATCGTCTTGATCTGCAACTCAGCTTGAACTCCGGCGAACAACGGCGCCGCAAACGCGATATGCCCGTGCAGGCCTTTGTGGCCTTCGGGATCGTCCTTCCGCGTCCACGTGCAGCGGCCAAAGTCCAGTTGCGACTCAATGAATGCCCTAACCGCCTCCACGTCTGGCGCATGGAGGCAAACGACGGTAACGGCGATGATGTCATGGACGTCCTGAAAGTAGCTGTCGTTCCCGTCGAGGTAATTACGGTTGACAACCTCCTTGATTTGCCACAGCTCCTTCAATGACTCTCTACCGCGCTGGCGATCGGCACGAGAGTAAATGCGGTAGACTTGCTTTCGGCCACGCTGAGAACTCGCGTACGTATGGAGTTTGGACTCAAGCAGGCTCAGTGCTTCAGTGTAACGCCACGCATTTCTCGATAGGTATGAGGCTGCATGATCAGCCGAGATCGTCTTGAGCGTCATCGACTCTCCATCGCGTGGCGTTGGGCCGTTACTCGAACCATTGTAAGCCACTATTCGGTGGCACGAACCTAAGGAGGAGGACAGTCCTCTCCTTCAAAGCAAACAACCCCCACGGCTTGTGGGGGAAGTCCTCCTACTTGGCCGACCTGGAAAAGCGTGAGTCGTCGTTCTATGTCTCTGGGTACTCGCGACGCATAGCTTGCCTCCTTGCTCGTTACGAAACAACTACCTGAAGTCAGTTTACACCATGTTTGGGCCGCAGGACAAGACCCTTATCGCAACCGCGCATGGGTGGCGGTCGAAGGCGACGAGAGAGGAAGAGACACCATCGAGCGGCTTCGGAGCAAGTTCTCCACGTGGGACGCCGGCCACTTCGTCGCCTTCGGAGAAGCCGATTTCGAGCGCTACTACCCGGACCGGTTCGCGGAGCAGGTTCAGGAGATCCTGGCGCTCACGGACAGGGCGGAGAAGAGAGCCCGGAAGATCACCTTGCTCGATGAGGTCCGAAGCTGGATCGAGACGAATGAGGACGATGCCAAGAACGCGTTCGCCACGAGCGCGGGGGAAGTCATTGAAGTTCTAAGGCGCATCGAGGCAGAGCTGTTCAGCGGAGCGAAGTCGGAGGTATCCGAGGCGCGTGCGCGCGCCGAAGCATAAGCCGCCGCCCCTGTCCCGCGACCCGGAGGAGGTTGCCCACCGATAGTGGCTTTCTCCTGCCTCCCTCGATTTGACAGGGGGGGGGGGGGGGGGGGTATAGCGGTTTTTTTTATAATAATCCCCCACCCCGGGTGA